>Ga0181405_1000088_pt1 | contig 29150 bp, 22 predicted proteins | sample 28SPOviralmetaG_FD_130134 | JGI IMG/M metagenome (GOLD analysis project Ga0181405, IMG submission 130134) | Marine viral communities from the oligotrophic San Pedro Time Series (SPOT) site, San Pedro Channel, CA, USA - 28 SPOT_SRF_2011-11-29 | ecosystem: Environmental > Aquatic > Marine > Strait...
GCTAAATATAATTTCAGGTATTACTGTGGGGTTTTTAACCAAACCTAAAACTACACCCATTAAACCTTTGCCATTATCTTCATAGGTTTGCATGTAGTTTTCCATCTCTTTGGATGGCGGCAAGGCTTGTGCGTTTTTGTTGGATTCGATAAAAGAATAAATATCTTCGTCAGTTGCTTTGTTACCTCGAACTAAAAGGTCCGCTGCATTCTCTGATGATACACCACGTCTGTATCCTGATGCTATGCTACGTGCCATGTCATCAACAAGGTCACCTATACCAACTGGTGCTACAGTATCTATGCCTCTTAATATATCACCGAAAGTTCCTTGGAAGTAATCAACTTCGCCCTCTGCATCTGTCTTTAGAAACTGTTGCTCACTTTCGGGTTGCTCTGTGGAAGAGACCTGCGGAACAGTTGGTGGCTCCAATAAACCAACCTCTGAAGTAGATTCCCCACCGTCTTTTTTTTTTACCCCTACAAGGACTTGAAAATCTTCAAACGGTTTGGTATAACCGTCCTCTTGAAAAAAAGTATAAGAGTCTTCGAGTGCTTTTGGATTTCCATTTATAAGAACAATATAATCCTCAAAGCTTCCTTGATAGCCTTCAGCTACAAATAATTCATACTAGTCTTTTAATGCTTGTTCATTCATGTTAATTAATATTGAGATGCTCTACCTCTTTGAGGGTCGGCTTCTAAATTTAATTTTTGTTCAATTCCTAATTTTTTAATAGCCCCTAATAAGAACTTTCTTAATTTTTGCTTTTCTTTCCTTTGCCCTGAAGGAGTTAAATTATTAGCGTCTATTATTACTCTTTCTTCTAAGCCAGGTATAGTAATAAACACTTCGTTAATTGCACCACCTGTTGCTTCTGCTTTTAAACCTAAGTCTAAAAATTGTGTTTCTAGGGCTTTAGCTAAATCTTGATCTTGGAAATTTCCACCACCAAAATCTAGCTCATCACTCTCTATCTTTCCATCTAAATATTTGTTTGTAGAGATATTATATGTTGTTCTGCCTGTGGCTGATCCCCCTTGACCTACAGTAACTTTACCTTTTGTGGGATTTTTCTTACCAAATACAGAGTTACCATCTGAATCTTTTGCCCTTAATATTTGTAAAAATTCTTTTTTCTTAGTTTCCTCTTCACCTAGAAGTAAGTTACTAGCTGCAGTTATAAAATCTTGTTCAGTCTTAGGTACTTTTTCACCTTTGGCATTAGTAGCATAAAACTCTATTCGCCTAGGAACAGCAGCCTCACCTTCTTGTTGAGTCGTTATTATTATACCATTATCATCTCTCTCGACTTTTACTACATCTGCATCCATGTTTTTAAAGAACTCTGTTGCAACAGATAAATCAACTGCATCTCCACGGTACAACTGTCCCATTAAACTTAATCTTAGTTCCATTGAATCTTTGTTATCTTGGATATCAGAATTAATTTTATTCATGTCAAAAATTTGCTTGAAGGTACTTCTTCGGTCAGCTTTAATTCCAAACGAAGTATCTATAGAGTTTTTTATAAGAGCCACCATAGTTCTGTCAATTCTATTTTTTTGACTCTCTGTTATCTGAGGAACATATCGGTCTTGTTTGTCAAGAACCATCTTTACCTCATGGTCTTCTGTCTTTCTATTTAAAAATTGCTCAGGCGTTTCGTTTTTATTTGCAAACACAAAATCAATTGTTTTGCCATTTATAGTACCAATAGTATCTTCTAGAAAACTATATCTTGCATATGGATCACCTGCAAAGGTTGCGTTTATTTGAGATAGTAAAGCATTCGCTGCTGCTTCATTACCTTTTTTAGGAACAAGCCCCTCCTCAGTAATATCAAATAAAGCCTCTACATCAAAACCTTTAGTGGTGCTAATGTATCCACGTAAACTTTTGCCATCTGGTGCCACCCCATCAAGAACATCTAGTGCTTCAGTTTTTAAATTATCTGTAAGTTTTTTAACTTGGTCTTGAGTTTGATATTTGTCAATTTTTTGAAATATCATATTCCTTGCCGCTGACATCCCCATCAAATCGAATGAGCTGTCCCCTATGGTTATATCACCTTCTTCTCCTTCACCTGTTGTAAGAGCTAGATTAACACCGTTGGTTAGAGGGTTAATATAATACTGAGAGTCTTTAGCTAACCCATATTGTTCTGCTTTAGCTAAAAGTTTGGGTTCTCCTCCACTCGCTATACCGGCGTTCATTCTATCAACATGTATTTGATAAGCGTCTTGGTATTGTTGCGACAAACTAAAAGCACTCTCAGTGCCCTGCTTTAAATTATTATATTTTAGATTATATTCCCTACGACTTATATCACCTCTTTTAAGAGCACGCAAATCACCAAGCAATAATTCTTCAGCCTGCTGTGTGAAGTTAGCAATCCTTTGATTTTCTGCTAAGTCTTCCCCTATAGGCTTTTCCATCATTCTCTGTAGAGAATCATTTAAAGCTGACTGATCCGCCTCTCTTCTTTTGGCTTTCGCCTCAGATATGGCAGCCATATCTTTAACTATAGATGTAGATATCTTATTCCAATCTATTTGATTGGTAGCATCCCGTTCGGCGTATTTATAATATGTCATTTATTATATTTTATTATTTTCCTCCACCAAACACACTTAATAGTGGACTAAGTAATGTGGAGCCAACTGATTTTAAAGCATCAAAAGAACTTCGTAAAGTATCTCCAGCCATAGAACCTCCTCCAATACTTCTAAATCCTTTTCTATTCATTGTACCTCCTTGACTTTTATATTGTCCAAAACCGCCTAAATTATTTCTTATATTTCTATTTTCTTTCCTTGCCGCTTTTCTTTCAGGGTCATTAGCATATTCATCTCCCATTGACTGAAGACCTAAGCCTACTTGAGCTAAAGATTGAACCCCTTGTGCTAAGGCTTGATTTTTAGCTGTCTGTGCATCTCTAGCAGCAAGTTGAGCTCCTTGTACTTCACCTAAATCTAGATTTACTCTATCTTGTTGGAGTTTTGATTCTTCAGCTGCTATGGTTTGTTCTAGTTGTTCTAGCGCATCTATCTCTCTATCTTGAATGTTTTGTGCTTGTTCTGCACTTACCATAGCTACACGTCCTGCTGTTGCTGCAGCTCCTCTTTCTGATTCCTGACCCGCAGTTACAAGTTGTGCGCCTACACCTGCTAGTGCATCTCTTTCTCTTTCAAAAGATTTTAGATTTATATCCAAACCTTTGTAAACATTTTCTTCTAATTTTTCCCGAGCTTCTTTCATCGCCTTATCCGCTGCGGCTTCTGCTTCTTTTTGTGCTTTGTTTTGTTGGCTGTACTGTGAGAAACTCATAGCTGAACTACCTAAAGCTAGCCCTGTGCCTATAATTGCTGTCGCTGCTGCCATATTATAATTTTTTTATCATTTCTTTATTATAGGAGTCTGCCTCTGTATACCCTAACTCCTTATATGTTTTCATTAAGCTATTGTTTTTTATAAGTGCATAAGAAAATATAAATCCTAAATCTTTACACATCTTTGTCAAAGTTTCAATCAATAATGTAAGAGCTTGTTTCCTTTGCGGTCTGTTCTTATATTCACGATTTGATATAATCCAATCTACCCAAGCTACTTTAGAATTTGTCATATAAATATATCCTGCACAAACAGGGGTATCATTGTCCAAAACCATCACTCCTCCTTTGCCAGAGTCGGGAAGAAAATCTTTAACAGGTGCAACCCATTTCCAATCCTTCCACCAGTGAACTAAATACTTTTCGTAATCAAGTTCATCTAGGTTTCGTACGGTTAATTCATTTACAAACAAAGATACTAATTTTATGGAAAGCTTTTTGTTACCTCACTCTCTACAGCAAATAGCTCTGTAGAGGTTGTCTTGTTGTTTTGCATGGTAAACACCATGTAATGTCCTAGTAGCCCGTGTGACTCAGCGTTTTGATTTTTAATGTATAAAATAAATCCTGTTTGTGTTGCTGGTGCTGTAGCTCCTGTGATGGTAGAATCTAAAGTAATTCTGTTAATGTTATTGGGTATGTCCACCTCAATACTTGTTATTTGCCCTGATAAAGTTGGGGTCGTATAAGGAGGTAGGGCAGAATAAACCATGTCACCTACCGATACAATGCTTCCAATATTAACACTTGTGGCAAAATTTATAATTGGAATCGAGCTCGTTCCTGTTACACTACTACTTTGAGCTATCCCATTCATAGACCTTTGTAAAAATTCAGTGACATTTGCAGGATCAGATCCCGCACTTCTAATGTATGCAAACCAATCGCCTTCTTTTTGCACAAACCAATCGTCATTAATTAAACCTGTATTAGGGAGGTCTGTTTCGAATGTAGATGTCCAAGCGTTCTCACCTTCTATATTTAAAGTTTTAAATATTTTATTTTCTATTGGTAGTTCATTAAATACACTTTTTATCTCAGACTGATATTGAACACCATAGTAATTGTTTCGAACAGCGTTTGTGTTGTGTTGGTATATATTCCCTCCATCAAACGTGTAGAAAAAATTATTCATACCCACCATTTGCTCTGGTATATAAGAATAAAAAGAAGGCCAACCCTCAGAGTTTTCACTATAGGTTAGCGTTAAATCGGTAAAGTTTAGATTTTCGTGTGCCATATTGACTACTAAATTAAGAAATTATTTCTTTCTCTATTTTATGTACCCATTCATTTTTGGTGGTATGAGTCCAAACAATAGATTTTATAGGTGGTGTGCTAGATTTAAATTTATATACTAAGGAGGTTAGTGCACCATTTACGTATTCATTTTTATTTAAATCTTCTCGGAATAATATACGCCCTGTTTTATCCTCAATAGCCACCATTATAAAAGCTATATTACAAGTACACCCAAGAGAAGTTCTAATCTTTGGATATTCTTCAGTCCAACTAATAGTTCCTTCATAATGTTCATGTTTTTCGGTTCTCCAATTGTCTTCAGCAGATATAACAGTAGGTGGATTTATACCATCCTTTGCAGATAGGTGTATTCTTTTTAGTTTAAAATCAACACCTGCGTATTCTTCATATTCTTTAATAGTTCTAATTCTTCCCATGTCATGGGGATATAATGTATGACCATTGTCCTCCATGCCAAGTAGTTGACGCAACCTACTTTTAGATATTTCATCTATCTTACTCCATGTGGTGTTTATCTTATTTTGTGCAGGGTCGTTAAAATCATCCCAATGTTTTACTCTACCTTCACGTGTATACTCGTGCCATACCACCGTTCTGTGTGGATGAAATAAATCATATCCTAAAGTATAGGAACGAACAGAAAGAGATATTTCATCTCCTTGGAAGTATAGGTTTGGGTCATAGACATACTCTTTACAATGTATACCTAATGTAAAATAAAAATGCCCTGAAACAAATCTTGCTGGTATGGGTCTTGTTAAACTTTGCCACTCTGTTATTTCGCCTGGTGCAAATATTATGGTACCATAATCTCTAAATTTAAGAGGCAACATTTTATAAGGTATATCACCTATCTTGTCGTTTGTTTTTGGGTCATACATTCCAGCGTATGTAGATATTAAAGGCTTTGATACCTCTGTTTGATTAGCCATATATATTAGAGCTTGATCCCAGCCCTGTAACATTCTGTGGTGTGAGTCTAATTGTAAAGTCCATTTTTCGCCTTTCCATAATTTTTGCACTTGATGCCTCGCCCAACACAAACCTCTTGACTGATCCCATGGTACAGATATAATACGAAACCTTGGGTCGTCTTTAAACTCATCTAAACTATCCCATAAATCGTTAGGATGAAACTGATGACATATACCAAAAGTTAATCTTTCTGGATGTATCGCAGTAGCAAGAATATCTTTAATAGTGGGTAATAATTCAGGATCCCTATAGCTAGGGATTTGTATAAAAATAGATTCCATTAGATTAAATTTGTTACAATTTACAAATAAAATCAGAAAGGATTAAATACCCCAGTACATTGAAAATCATTACACCCATTTGGCACATTATACATAATAGATCCGTCAACACTTGACCCTGCGGCGGGAGTTCCAATTATTTCACCACATGTGGGATTAGTACTTCCTGAACCTGCGATTAGAAAACGAACTACATCTCCTGTGTTATAGGCAAAGGCTGCTTCTAAATTAAATAAGGTATTAGTATTGCATTGTCTTATTTGATAAAAGAAAGCGGGTGCGTCTTGAGTAACAGTACCTGTAAGTGTAGTTGTACCGCTTAAATCAGTGTTTGTTAGTGTTCCATTAAAATTATTTACAGTTGGACCAGGGCTAAAAGTATATCCGTTATTTACAGTTACAGTAGTATTGAAAGCAAAGGCAGTAGAACCTCCAAATGGTGCTGTTATAATATCTCCAGCGGCGTCTCCTGCTATAGTATAACCAGCAGTTGGTCCTTGTATTTGATTGTCTACATCACTTAATGTTGCTGTAACTGTTGTTGGAGCAGTAGGACACGGTGTTATTGTTTGAGTAAAAGTAACACCATTCCAAAATTTAGAACTTGAACCAGTTGCTGTAATTTGTGTATACCACCCAATAGGGGCATAGTTACTTGAGCTACAAGCTCCTGTAGGTTGATATATTAAGCTTGATGATAATAAAGTAGTACCATTAGTTCTTAAATTTTGTACACCACTTGTTGTACAATTTTGGTTGGCATTATAACTTAAAGACAAAGTATTTATACCCGCACAAGGGTCGCATGCGCTACAACTTGAATAAATTTCACTAGCTACTATATCAGTAGTTGTTGAATTATCTGTTGAAGCGCTTATTACTTTATAACATACAGAACTTATTTTTACAGACTGTCCGTTATTAATAGTTGCTCCATTATAGCGAGCTACAATTGTAGAGCCCGTTCCATCACACTTTTCTAAATTGTAGTAGTCAAATGGATCAGATGGTGCAGGTGGTGTTGCGTTGCACGGTTTTGCATCCAACATTGTTCCATTGGTTATTGATATAGTAGAGGTTATGTAGCATAATGTTCCACTTGCATCACCTGTTGGAATATTCAATTGAGAAGCTGGCGAAGTACCTCCGCATCGTGTGCCATTTATAGTGGCTGATGTTCCTAAATTTGCACTAACAGAGAATTCTGTACACTCTGGAACTGGAGGGCAATCATTTGTTATTGTGTTGCCTGTACTTGTCACTATTGGTGTACCCAAAGTCCAGCAATCACTATTAATATTAGTCAATACTTTTTCTCCCTCAGTACGTGGATTACTTGAATTTTGTAATACCTCGTTATTAGGCTGACCTGATTGTGTGATTTTAAAACCATTTGGGTCTGGTGCAGGCGGATTACACGCATCACAATTAGAAAACGGCGCCACGCTTGTGTCATAAGTTAAAAAGGTTGTATTGGGCGCAGCATCTGTTGTTATAGAATAACAAACGGATGAACCTACAGTTTTGACAACCTGCCCTGCAACAAATGTAGTAGCCTCATCAGACCTAATTACAACCGCCGTTACATTATCACACTCTATAGCGTTATAAAAATTAAAGACTGGGTCAACAGCTGGACAACCAAATTGTCCTGGAACGATTTGTACAGTGTTACTAATAGTTCCTTGCGGTGGTGTAGTTGTACCCGCACTGTTATCATACACATAAGATATAGGTGGATTTTGAGTGCTGTCTTGATATCTTTGGCTTTGCGAAGAGGTAGAAGGTGTTATAGATGTATATTTCAAAGTACTACCTTGTGTAGTTGGGCAAGATAATAGTTTGTAATAAAGAGGCGGCGGCGGTGGTTCCGTTATTGGCGGTGTAGTTGCGGGTGGTGGAGTAGTCAAAGGAGGTGCTGTTGTCGGAGGTGAGCCGCATGTAGGGCACGCTGTTTGTGGTAATAACCTTCCTCCTAAACCAGCTGTGCAATCTACTTGCTCTCTTACAACATTTCCGATTTGATAAAAACCATTAGGGGCACAAGTTGTAAGTGCTGCGTCGGTAAAAACTGTCGTTGCCTCTTCAAAACTAGGTCCGTCCAAATAAAATGTTGCTGCAGCTCCCATATTTACAAAGTTAACATATTTGTAGTTCAGTGGAAAAACCTGAGTCATCCATTCTTAAAACTGCTTGTTTGAACTGTGGGTTGGCAACCGTTTGACCCGCAGCGGGTGCAGCAACACCATAGTATCCATTTTGTCCTTGGAAAGGCACCATTAGATTTGCATCTAAATAAAACCTTGTTACCCCAGGGAAGGTAGTTGCTAAACTTGAAGCTGTAGTGTAAACAAAAGTAGAGCAAAACGTACTTGTACTACATGGAATAGCAGAAGGAAAACCTCCACTAGCTGCATTGGAACTAAACACCCATTTGTAAACAGGAATCGTTTGAGGGCAATTAGTTGTATCACCACAAGCAGATGCTTGTAAATTTATAACGCCGTCTTGACCATTCCCAACTCCAAACTTATCTATCGTTGCACAATTAGTAGCTGTGGGTTGTCCCGTGTTTATATTGTCAGAGTTAATAGGTGTAAACTGTACCACATCACCTATATTAAATTGTCCTAAAGATGTTTGGCCTTGTAAAAAGACTGTTGCAGCTGAGTTACAAACTTGAGCTCTATAAAAATATACCGTGCATACTCCTGTTTGAGTTATGGTTCCACCTTGTCCTGCGGGTTGTTGAGGGGTATTTATAGCGCATCTTGTAATTGCATTAGCTGATCCTGGATGCACTGTCTCAGTTGTTGGTGTACCATCACAACCAAGCCACCAGAAAGAACCTACATCACCTCCATTGCCTGCAACTAAAGTAATTGATGCTCCGTTAGTAGCAGTAACTGTTCCTACTTGAGCAAACACATCTAATTGTTCTGGCTCGGTTACAGTAAAACTGCTAGGCGAACCAACACAAGTTGTAAAACTTACTGTTGTAGTAGTTCCAGGTAGTGGAATTACAAGATAGGTAGCGCAAGTAGATGGAACCTCTAAAGTGTATTGATTACAAGTATAAACTGGGGGTATTGGTGTCAGTGTTGTTGTGGGTGTTGGCTCAACTGCACAAGTACAACAAGCGTCAGTGGTAGAGACACTAGAATAACATAATTGAACTTCAGTAGATTTTCGATAATCCCATATGAGATATAAATTTTTATCTGTAGCTGTACCAGAAGGCATATTAAATTGTGCGGAAAACTCTGGATTAAACCTGTCATTTATAGGAGTAGCTGTGTTTGATGCAGCAAGTAAAGCCGCTAAATCAGTTATTGTTTTACCGTAAAATGTGCTTGTCCTTAAATATCTAAAATTATTTTTGAATTGGTCAAACTCAAAATCATCAAAATCTAATTTGTTGCTAATAATAGTTATTTCCGCTCCGTCATCTGGAATTACCCCTGCTCCTTGAGAGCCTGTTAACTCTGTAAACTGTGATAACAAAGGGTATTGAGTGCCCGAGGCAAACTCTACAATTTCAGAATGTAACGGGGATATAAATAATCCATCAGTCCATCTATATTCATTATGTATAAACTTGCCTCTATCTTCATTGCTAGTTATAGATACTTGAAAAATAGTAATCTGATCTGGCTCGGGACAGAAAGTTGTAATTTCAATGGAGTCTGTTGTTATAGAATTAGAAGAAACTGTAATTGAAACTATATCAGCATATACTGAATTTTTGTCTATTTCTAAAGTGCCACTTACACTAACTGGGCCTGTTGTAAAACTTAATCCGTTATAAAGAACAGTAATAGTGTATGAATTATTAGACGTGGCATCTTCGGTTACAATTTCACCGCCACTAGGTGCGACGGAATTAGTTTCTGCTGTTATTATTTCATTGGTAGTTCCAGTTCCATCCTCAGTAACAATATTATTATTCCCTCCACTTGGTAATACATAATCGATGTTAACCGTTCCTACTTCTTGTGTTACGTTTACACAATAAGTAAATGATACTGAAGGTTGCAGTTGGATATCCCTACTTGTTCCGCATAAATCACAGTCACCAACAAATGGTAATCTTTTACTGTTGGAAGATAAAACATACTCATTCATGTAAGGGTCGAAACCACCCACTTTTTGTTGGTCGTACGTACTATGAAATAAATCTCTAAAATAAGACCTCATCCCAAACTCTGATATGACCGTTAATGACTCATTATTATATGCACCACCTTTCAGCTGTATGACAGCACCACGTTGTTCATCAGTAAAAAATTTATCTGACCCAAACTCTGCATAACTTTCGGGGTTTCTACTTATTCCAAACTCTTCTAGTCTAGCTATTTGTTGACCTAACACTTCGGGTACGGAGGTTAAAGCTCCGCCTCCTCCTGCATCAGAAAGCAAGTCTTTACCTGCAAGAACATAAGATATTCTGTCCTCTTGTAAAACTAATATATCTGTTTGTCGTGCAACAGTTTTTTGTATAGAAGCAAATGACTCTTCTAGATTTTTAAAATTTAATAACCCTAGATTAAACTCGTTGAGTTTATTAACATTGCTTTCATTATTAAATATACCACTGTAGGTAAGGTCAGCAAATCTGTGTACTTGTTGATACTCTTGCCCCGCTGTGGTTGTAACTCTATTACCATAAGTAAATGTTTCTCCTTTTATAGAATCTCTTACTCTATAACTTTCTACACCGTTGCCGAATGAAAAGCAATCGAAAAAGTTTGTTTCTATTATTGCAGGAGTTTGAGTTTGTATGTTTTGGTTTTGTAAATTACCTTGATGTTCACCGTTTGCGTTTACAGGAAAAGATAATTCGTTTTCGTACCATATGTCTGGCGCTGCATCTGAGGGCTCTGTTTCGAATACGACCACTCCAGCTTGATTAGCTCTTTCTACTGTTATTTCTATTTCAACATTTGATGCATGACCTCCTATTCCCAATGCACTTTTACAACTAAGTGTACCCGTTGCTATAAACCATAGTGAATTATCTCCACCCGAAGCGGGATCTGATCTGTAAAATTGATAGTAGTTGGTACCCAAAGCAACAGGAATAATAGAGGTTGTTTCGCCACCGCTCAGATAACCTGTTTTTCCATTGTCAACAATTGGGTTAGGCGTTGTTGCAGCACCAGTTAAAAGAGTTGTATTGTATACGTTGTTTATTGTGCCTCCTCCACCAACTTCTGGCACACTATCGTTAATAATTCTTTGGTCTATATTATCGCCTTCAAAAAAACCTTTAAAATCGGGGTAATTAGTTGAGGCAAATAAATCTGGTGATTCATATAGGTTACGTCTAAATTCACATCCTCTGCCATTTTTTCTACTACCACCTTCTCTATTTTGGAAAATACGAATATTAACTTTACTATTGACAGGTATAGAGTAGTCTTTATATTTATATTCTGTAGGTGTTACAGACGCAAAATCAGGGTTTGGATTTATTACGTTGACTCTAAATCGTCCAATAGGAAAACCTCGAGTACTATTAAGCGCATTAAAAGTAATACGTTCAGCAGGATAAGCTACAAAATTTTCTCCAACCGATTGATCTATTGATATATTGAAACCAGATGGTACTATTTCTGCATATGCTCCAGAAGGTATTGCGAGGTAATAGCCATCTTCTGTTTTGACGGTGCCTGTATTAAAAGGATTTTCTATTTGTAAAAAGTTGGCTGCTTGACTTGCTTTTTCAATTACTGTAGCCACAACACATTGTTCAACTGCACCACCACTGTCTCTCTTAACTACAAGTCTTTGACCCGATTCTACTTTTGCCGCATTCTCTCCTTCCAATAAAAAATAAACAGAATTGCTGTTAGGGTCTTTAAAATATGTTTCAGCATAAATAGTTTCATAGGTGCTCTTGTCGGGCTTAATACAAAACTTATAAAATTTTGCCCAAAACGGTGCACGTTGTCCCCACGGTATCGTAACATTAATTTGATTTTGCTGTCTTGATGCTCGACAAGGAATATAAACGGTGTTGTTTGTGCTTGTAAGCGCCGTAGAGGAACGTAAAAACTCATCCATATACACAATACCTATTTCATAACCTCTATTACTATGCAAGCTCTTAGGTGTGCTAATAGAGCTGTATGTGGCTTCTGATGAAATAATCTTATAATATTCATAAAAACCTCCAGACGGACTAGCTGGGTCTGTCACATATCGCATTGCGGGAAGTTGTAATTGTATAACTGTAGAGGCGGGTGTATTATTAAGTATAGCAATAGGCTCACCACCTGGTGGTGTGCTAGAAGTAATACCACTTGCATATTTTGTTACAGTGCCTGTGCTTGTGGTTTGGGTGGTTGGTATTAAACAATTAAAATTATCAGTAAGAGTAAATCCTGTGCATGAGTTGGCTCCCGCTGCATCGTATACAGGTTTTATATTTGTGCTCGTACCAATAGCCTCTTGAAACTGCGTGTCAGAAACTAAATCAAAAACTGAGGTGTAATCCGCAGGAAGAGTATATGAGAATTGAATCTCAACATTTTCAGTTGTTGTTGTAGGTTGACTTGCAGTTGGGTCATATTGAGAGTGTTCAAATACAATAGTAAAGTTTAATGACACTCCTGCAACTAATTGTGTAAATTGATTTAAGCTGCCTAATTGTACTTGAAGAACTGAATTATCAATAGTTTTAGAAGCACCATACGTATAGGAGCCACTTAATGTAGTGGTTTCTAATTCTATATTTGTAATCTCTGTTTGTGCCAAGCTAGCAACGTATTGCTGTTGAACGGGATTGTTAAATAAATCTTTTAAATCATAACCTTCGAAGTAATTTCCATATACCAATCTATTACCCATTATGGTTTGAGCAACAGCTCGTAATGGTACATTATCATATAATCTTAAAAGCTCAGATTCTGGAAGTACTGTAAATATTTTGCTATTATTAAATGCGAAACTATAATCTATGTTGTCTGCATAACCTAAAAGATTTTTATCTAGTTTTTCAATTATTTTAATAACATTACTAGAGCTTTCTTTATATAATAACTGTACTGATTTTACCAAACTACTCCCACTATTAAAAACAATATCAATACCACTTATGGTATTTATCATTCCTTCGTTCGTATTAGTAGCAAAGTTGTACTCATATATGTTAGGATCAAACGCAGGTTCTGTCCACTGAGAAGTAGCCGTATACTCTCCATTGGCATATTGATATCTGTAGGCAAAACATATAAACCTGTTTGATAAAAAATCATCACCTAAAGCATTTGTCTTAAATTTAAAAGTTAGTTTGGGAGATGCTGTAGGGGGTTTTTTAATAACTAATAGTTCTTCAGCTGTAACAATGTCTAAATTATTAACAGGATTGGGATAATTAGTTAGAACATTAATTACTCTTGGCGGATTTACATTATCTGTGAAGAATAATAAATCTTCTATTTTATTAATACCTGTAATTAAATTTGTAGTATTAAAGTTTAGAGTAGTATTTACACCTAATCCATCATCTATACTTACTACATGGTAGGTTAAATTATTAGTAGTTGGATTTAGTGAAACTATTAAATCTAATTTTTTTGTAAGACCCACGGAAAAGTTTGGGTCGTGAACAAACCAATAGATACGATTGTTTTGTCCATCTTCAAAAACACCTATACATTTAGCATCTACACTTAAAAAGGTAGTTACTTCATCGCTTCCTGTCTCTTCATATTGTAAGCTTGTAAGTTTGGTATTACCCTTTGAGTTTTCAACCGCACCGATTTCAGAAGCTTCAGTTGATCCAAGTCTTACGTTTAAGGCATCAATGTATTCACCATTCGGCACTAGTCTCTCGTCAAGAGACTTGTTCATTCTACCTCTTACAAAATTTCTTTGAGTGTTTGGCATATTATTTTATCCACTTGTTTTCACCACGGATATTCATAAGTAGTCTACCAGGGTGAATATTACTCATTCTAATTTTAGCATTTCTTAATAATGCTGATTTATCTTTTCTTGCTCTGTTGACTATATATTCTTGAACGCCAAACTTGTTATTTAATAATTCATATTTAATTGCTGCGTATATGTATTGTTCAAAAAGTTTATTAACACTTACTTTTGAATCATCGCCCCCTTCCATACCATCGCTAATGTATTCTAATACGCATTGTTCATTAGCCATAGTCGAGTCAAAATTTATAACACCAGCTTTTTTATCTATTCTAAAAGTTGGATTAAAGTTTGCCGTCTCAGTATTTAAACCATATCTAGCCCCTATGTTGTAATCTTTTAGTTCATATGGGTCATACGCACTCGGGTCACTTATAGTAGTATTTGAATTGTTTTGATTAAGATATATACTTTCTTGTTGCCCCGCTATACGTTGTTGGTCTAATTTTGATTGTGCTGTTACAACGCTTCCATCAGCGTTAAAACTTAAAGTCCCTGTTGAGCTTTGCAAATACGCTTGTGCAGAGTTAACTTGTATATTTTCTGTTAATGGTCTTAAATAACCGTCTTTGTATAATGATAACCTAATCCAATTAACAAAATCGGAAGGAAGTGTAAACACTAAATCATCAAATACCTTTAGTTCTAAAGCTTTTACCTCTTTAAATGCATCGTAATTTAGCTCTTGTATTGATCGCTTGGCATGAAATAAAATTTTAAATCTATTGACATTATTAACAAGTGCATGATTGCCATTGTACATTAATAAAAAATTGGTGACTATATCTTTTAAAGATAAGTATTGGTAGGAACCCCAATTTTCGTTTGTAGGTGTTAAACCTGCATTTTCGTAGTATTGATATTGAGATAGATATGCCATTAGTTTTCTTTTTGTTCTTCCATTTGTTCTTGTTCAGCACCAAACTGCGCCTCTTGAATATCTCTGATAGACATACCTGCGTACTGTAATATTTTAAATACCAAAGAGGTTTCATCATCAGCAGATAATTCAAAGTCTTGAAAATCAGATGCGCTTTGGTTAAAAGCTGGCGCACCGTCACTAACCGTTATATATGTCCAATTTGGTGTCTTAGGGTAACGAATGTATTGTGCTTGTATATCAGAAGCTCCATTAAATTGTGCTGGATATACAGTCATTATGCTAGCTTGTAAGCTATATGCAGGAAAACCTAATGTAGGGCTTGTCAGTAAAGAACTGTTTAATAGTGTTATTTGACTATTAGAAACTTTTTCTGCTTCTCCTTGAAATATACCTCCGCTAAAACATAATACTTTATTTATTAAATAGTAATCATCACCTGTAGTTGAAAGCGATGGTAGAAAATATTGATTAAGTGTACTTTGAGTTAATGTTTTAGTTTCAGAAAATAAATCAATAACTTCTTCATAACCCTTTCTGATATCTGCATAACCCGTTCCAACTAAGCGTGCATTTTCTTGGTTTATTAGCTGGTTATACTGATAAAAATAATCATCGAATATATCTAACTGTGCCTGTTTAGCAAATAAATTAAAATCAGAAGGAGAGATATAACCGTAGTTATTTTTATTTAGTATTGCTAATACGGTATTTCTAACGGAATTTATCATTACAAATATTTTATCAAAGATAAGTAAAAAAAAAAGACACCCTGAAAAAGGGTGCCTCATCAAACCATATCAAATTAATGAAAAAAGATTTTAGTATTTTATGAAAATACAGTTACTGCAATACTTGTTACAGTTTGACCTGTAGGTAATTCGACAGGTACTACTGCGTTAGTCCAACTAGTTTGACATGCAGTTTCAATAGCAGCGTTAATAGCTGTCACCATTGCAAATGTACTACCTACTGTGACTAATGCATAGTGATGTGAAAAAGATGCTGTACTATAAATTCTCATTGCTGTTGCGCTTGATCTTTCTACGAATAAACCTTCGCCGATTGGAACTATTTCATCTCCAGCTCCTGTTGTAATCTGAATATATTTTGCCATGTTATTATATTTTATGGGTTAAACAAAAATTTTAGATTTATAAAGTACTAAGTTACGAATTTTCTGATAACTTTTTTAGGTGCTTTAATAAATCCACACCATCATCCGATTGGAAAAAAGATACAGCTATATGCAAAGGGTCTTCACCAAAAGGCACGTTAGTCATCTTCTTTTTATTAGTTGGGGTGTTAAACCATATCTCTTTGTCTTGATTCCGTAATGTCAAAAAGCTATTATCAAAAAATCCTTGCACCGTTGCGTTAAGTTTAAGCATAGGGTCTTTAAGTATAAGCAAAAAGTCTTTTGGATTTTCTTTAGCAAAAACAAGTAAGTCTCTTTTGAGTTCGGCTGTAGTCAAGCTATTAACATTTCTATTAAATATTACACGTGACATATTAACCACTTGATCCAAAGATAATTGTCTAGCTTCTATAAGCGCATCAACCTCTTCATTTAAGGTATCTATTTTAGCTTGCGCATCTTTCTTTTTGTCTACTTCAACAAAAGTTCTTCCGTTACCAGGATGAAGAGCTAAAAATCTTTGTAGATTTTGATTTTCTTTTTGAACAATTAAAAAACCATTCTCAAAAACAATAGGCTCTAAAATAGCATTTCCATCTTGCTCTTCCATAAATGGAGAGTTTTGATTTCTTGCATACCGTAAAGATTTATTTGTTCCTGTTTCCTCATCAAAGTATAATAGAGGATATCTTTTTGTGTGTCTTGAGGCTAATGTCAATGATAGCCCAGGATTTTCTCTTAATAATTTATACGTTTTTGCAACGTATTTAGTAGTTGTAGTCATTAGATTAGATTTAATTAGATTAAAAAAAAAGGGGGTATTTCTACCCCCTAAAGCATTATTAACTATTCTTGAAATATAAAGAAGTTATTAGCACCTAAAGTACAAACAGCTCTTTCTGACAAGAAGTTTACTTGCATGTTATCCACATCACTTGTTCTTGCACCACCAGCAGAACCAGTAATCCAAGTTTTGTAACGTCTGTCTTCTGTTTCAGAAGCTCTATATCTAACATGTAAGAAAGGTCTCTTAGCATTTTTACCAAGTATTTGGTCATAAACACTAGTTGAGCCCGCAGGTACAAGAAGTCCGTTTATACGTCCTGATCCTGCTCCTGTTGGTAAACCACCTCTCATTGTTGGGTCGTTTAGGTATTTCCAGTCAGACTTGTAGAAGTCATAACCTCTTCTAAATCCTGTAAATCCTAGGTTAAGCGCCATTTCCTCGTCATTGTCAAACAATCCGTAAGAAGTACCACCAGCACCATAAGAGTTTTGTGCAGCTAACATATCATCAATATCAAAAGCAAATTGTCTGTCAACGAATATTACGTTTTCATCTATTGCTCCTTGCTTATCTAGTCTGCTAATTACATTATCAAAATCAGCAAGGGTTGTTGGATTACCACCATCCCAAATATTTCCTCTAGTTGTTACACTATAGAAGATACCATCTGATCCTGCTCCAGGGTTTGCCGCAGCTTTTGCACTACCTAATATTTCAGCGGCACCTGAATTTGTTTCTGCAGGCACAGCCTCAATCATTGCAGTTTCAAGGAAATCATCAAATCTAAGTCGAGTTTCGTGCTCAGACTTTAAATACCATAAGTATCCTGTTGCTCCATCTTCAGTTGTAACTTCTACCCATCCAATTTGAGCCATATCAGATCCAGATACATTGTAAGTATCTTTAATGATAATAGGCTTGTTTTCAAAGATAAAGTCATTAGCTTCAAGAGAACCAACCATTCCAGCTGTACCTTTTCTAAATTCAGATCCGTAAATAAATACAGTTACATCAGCATTACCTGCTCCAGTTCCTGCTTGAGTTATACCTCCAGCTTCATAAAAGTAAGCTGTAAATTGTCCTCTTCCATTAGCTCCCGTAGGTGCTGTAACTTGTGTAACTACTCCTTTATTAGATCCAGAACCATCATTTTGAACAATCATTATTGTTTGTCCTACTCTGATAACTTGTTCTGCGGCTGTGGGGTCTAGTACGTCATTTACTTGGAATTGTACATTATCATTTCCACCAGTACCTGTAGCATAACCTACAGATGTATATTTAGTGTGTAATCTACCTTGCTCAGCCCATTTAATAAGGTCAGAGTTGGTAGGCATCTCCGCTCCTACCATACGTAAGAATGAAGATATAGTTCTGTTACCATAACGCTCAAACTCTTTTTCATAAGTATCAGGTAGATACTGATTCAAAAAGTCAAAGTTAGTTATGTAGTTTTCCGCTGTCGGAGTTCTCTCGGAACTCGGAGTCAACGCAAATGTTGGGCTCGTTTTAACTTGTCCAGGCATAATTTTAAATTTTTAAGTTTTACATTTTTTTAATACTCTTTATTTTCAATCCACGGCTCGATGGCTGTGATATTGATTTGACTTGCATCCCTCCTTTTGTTGAGACTTCGGGTGCGCTACGCTCTGTCATTTCGACATTTTTTGTTTTACGCATTACATCCTCTGTCGCAAAAGCTTTGCCTTGTTCAAAAAAGAACGTAGCAAACTTATCAGGATTCATAGCCATAGCTAAAGAACGATGGTATCCAGCAGCATCTTTGATTAAACCCGTTTGACTGTCTATGAAAGTATTTACAAAATTCATAGGAGTGTCTTGAGCTTTTCTCAAATCTGTGGCTGTTCCTGGAGAATAAACTACATCATTCTCACCAATTTTGAATTTAAAACCTTTAAACTCAGGTGAAAATACTTTGTCACTTTCTGATTTAAACCAGTTTGACTTTCTAGTATCTTGCTCCTCTCGTGTTTTAGCCTCACTTATGTATTGCTTATATGCTAAATATTCTTGATCATTTGCGCCTGAACTTTCCCTTGACTCAAGAGGTAGTTTGTATTTTTGTTGCTCTTGATTAAAATATTTCTTGGCTTTAGCAACCATTTTTTTCTTTGTTAATTTTACTTTTTTAATTACATTTTCATCGTCTACCTCCTCATCATAAACATAATCCTCCATAAGAGAATCTATATCTTCAGGATCTAAACCTTCTTCTGTAATTGTTAAGTATTCTCTTAACAAATTATCAGGGCTAACGTCTGAGTAATCTTTCTGTAATTTTAGATAATCACTCATAGAACGCCCTGTTTCTTTTTTATATTTGAGGTATGCTGATATATCTTCAGATAAAGGCTCATCAGCTTCTCGCTTATCTTTGAGCTCATCTAAGGATGTAATTTCAGTACCCCATCTATTTCCAATATATGAAAGAACGTCATCTTCTGATAGTTCAGAAGAACTTTGTACTTCTTCGGTTGTTTCTTGACTTGTTGTTTCAACAGGCGAAGATTCTTCAACCGTATCTTTTTTTTCTGTAGCTTCAGCTACATTATTCTCTTCAAAATTTAACTCCTTTTGTTTTGCTACATTCTCTGTATTTTCTACAGGAGTTTCGTTATTTTGTTTCTCCTCATGTTTGTCGAGAAGTTCTTGTTCAATTTCTTGTTTTGACTTTTCTTTAACATCAGTCAATTCACGTACTTTAATGTCCATTTGATTAGATTAAATTTATACAAAGTTAAATAAAAAATATATACGTTTTTAGCGTGGTTCAAACTCCGCTAAATCGAAACCATCTAAAGAATCCTCATTAGATTCAAAAGTTTGAGGAGGTAGATTGTTTTTTCTTTGATTAATAAGTTTAGATTGTTGAGAATTTTGCTGACTGATACGGTCTTTTTTTGCTGTTTCTCTTGCTCCTTCTCTAAATGCTAATGCATTTTCCGAAGTGTCTCTAAGTTGCATGTTATACTGAAACTCTTGCTCCATTAAAGTAGCTTTTAATTGTGCCTCGGCTTTTTGTTTTTCTATTTCAAAAGCTATCTCAGCTTGTTTTACTTTTAATTTACTTTCAGTTTCAAGTGCAATCTTTTGTGCATCTGACTGAGATTTGATTTCTTGTATTTTAATAGACTGTTGAGCTCCTAATGCTTTTTCTTCCATCATTCGCTTTTGGTCTTGGCTTTGTTTTTGTTTTCGTTTTAATTTAAGTAATTGATTTGCAAGCTTTAAGTTTTTAATTTCTCTTATATCTATGGCATCTTCTAAATTAATATCTTGTTTAGATAAAGCCATTTGTATATTCTGCTCTAACATAGCTTGTTGCTCTTCGTCTGGAGATAATTCTATAAATATTCCAAAGTCATAAATGTATAACTCGGATATCTCTTCAAGAATACTTACATTATATTTTCCTATTTTATTTATAAAGTCTTCTTTAAAGTTTGAGTATTCTAATATATCAGCTATTCTATATGTGAGCGCTTCAGCCAAAGACCTATATATATAGAGACCACCGTCTAAAATATGACGAGTCGCTGTGTTTGAATTAAGTGCCGCTAATTTTTGTACCCCTACTAATGCATCTGGATTAGGCGTGCTACTATCTCTAGCTTCATTTAAACCTGTAACCGCTCTAATCATATCAAGATAATGATTGTAATTAGCAAGTAGCATTTGAGTTTTGGATGCTCCAGAATTAGATGTTAGTTGCTGTATAGGTGTACGAGCTTGATTAAAATCCCCTTCTTGTGTATAGCTTCGCCCAATAACACTACCTGTTTGAAAGTATAAACGAAGTGCATCTTCAGGATTATACGCTGCACCAGTTCCGAGGTCTACTTCATTTAATCCATCCGCATCAATATATACCCCGTCTGGCACAACTCTAGCAATTACTTGTTGCAATTTTAAATGTGTTATTTGTATCAAATCAGCAAAAGGTATCATTCTTCTAACAAGAGATTCAATGTTTCCTTTATACATACGAGGCGCTACAGCTACATAGTTAGGTAAAGCGTGTTGATTTGCTGATTTTGGTCGGACCATGTTTTTAGCTAACTCCCATTTCAGTATAATATTTGTACCCATTACCATTACTCCATCATACCATACATCAATAGTTTTTTCTATTTTTTCGAAGTTTCCGTCTTCAATCATTTCTTCAGGAGGATTAAACGTATCGTCCTTTTCAATCATACGAGTAGCCCCACTATCCAATTTTTTCTTTTTATAAACTATTTTTTTTGTGGTCTTATAATTAAAATACATAAGAGTACATGTATCACGATAAAATATATCGTTTTCATAATATTGTGCAGTATTAAAATAGTCATACCAACTTTGACTGTACTGAGCTATTTTTTCTAAATCATCGTTTGTAAGCGAAGGATCAATTTTCATTAGCTCTGTAATACCTACAGTTTTTATTTCACCCCAATAAAAACAATCTTTGAAGTAAGGGTCTTCAGTATAACTATATACCACATTAGCAGGATCAACATAAGATAATTTTACACCCGCTCCTGGAAGAAATTCGTGTTTAGCCATACCCACACCTACGACCATCTGATCATAATCTATTCGTTTACGAATATCTTCATAATGATTTTCTGCAAACATAGTGTCTATTGCTTCTTCCTCAGCTATTTCTATAGCGGGTTTGTAATTTAAATTAAGATATAAAGAAAGCTCTTCGTCTGTTTGTGGTAACTCTTCAGGATTTATGGTAAATGGATTATATCCTGTTTTTTCTTGAACTATGCCTAAGACTTCTTTAGCAGCCATTTGGCCTTCTACTAAGTCTTGATATTTGCTTCTTTTTGCTTGGGATAATGCATCTTGCGCATATGCTTTAACTTTAAATAGTCTTTCATTTAAACCATTTACAACAATGTCCACAAACTTTGGAAGAATAGGGACAGGAGTCCAATCTAAATTTAAATAAGATAAATCCCCATCTACAGCTAATTCATTTTTATATTTAGCTATTGATTGCTCACCTCTAGCATATAATCTAAGTCTGTTAAAATCTCTCCACTGACTATAGTATCTACAACCATTAGAATCTTTGCGAAACCATTCATATTGTATTGCTTGTCCGATTTGAAGTCCGTATTCATCTGTTGCTTTTTCTGCATCTGAGGCATATTGATTCGGAAAACCTACAGATGAAATATTTATACTTACTTCTTTCATTTAACTAATTCACTAAAATTTCCACTGTTGCTATATCTTGCAAAGTTAAGACTTATTTTTGATTGTTTTTGAATAGGTAAATATAAGGATTTTTGATTAGCCATTATTGCTAGCCCGGAGCTAATGGTGGCATCGTATTGAGTACGATTACTAATATCAAAACGTGCCCACTCTTCTAATGTTCTATTAAACAACATAGACCCAATTGTTGTCTGATCTCTATACGTACCATCTAAATCTATACCGACATATTTTTCTATGTAGGACTCTATAGCTGCAGCATGAGACTGTTTTACATCTTCTGAGGAGTTGGGTATACCACCTATTTCTTTTTCTGTTTTTGATAATTTATTAAAATGTCTATCTGGTCTATTCATGCAAAAGCCACGATAGCCTCTGTTTTTAAAATGATACAGCAATCTCGGTTTATTGTTTTCAATTAAAATAGGCATACTATAAAACACGCAAGCCATTAAAACTTCTTCAAAGAATATTTCTGCTGTCTGTGGTCTTGCTACATACTCTAGAAAAAATTCGTTGCTTGGCGCTTGATCCATATTATATTTAGTCAACCCATGTAAAGCACCGTTAGAGCCTCTACCTCCTACAGTGCCCGATATGTCATAGCTATCACAACCAAACGCACCTATGTGCTCATTGTTAGGATAATAAATTCCATTTCTACTTTGTGACTTATTTGTTAACTGTTTGTTTGGTGTCCAGGACACTTGAAAGCGTCCGTTTCTATCGGGTGTCCATATAACTTCGGTATCTTTTACACCATCTTTCCAATAAAACTTTCCTCGTGTTACGTGTTGTTTAATTATTAGTGAATCGTTAAAATCAATTTGTTGATATATCTTAGTAAGATTAAATAAGCTACCTTTACTCTCATCACGAAAGGCATGAGATTCTGTACGTGGAAACTGCCGATAAAACTCGTTTAATGCATCTGGGTCTTTTTTTAAAGACTCCACTTCAGCCTCCCAATAATTTATAGCTCCGTTATAAATATATTCATCGTCCACACCTAGGATAGGATTTGATGGAGTATAAAAAACAGGCATACCAAACTTATCTATAAACCCTTCCATGTTCCACTCCATAGGTATAAACAAAGAGTACATCCCACTTTTAGTTTGACCATTTGCATTTCTAGAAGATAGGTTGGAGTCTTCATATAATTTTTTAAAATTTTCTCCACCTTTACTTAATGCATTCGAGGTAGAGCCCATCATACATTTACCTATAATCTTACTTCCTAGCCTTAAACAAGTTTTAGTTACCCGCCAATTGTTTAATATATTATTAGGCTTTATCCATTTACCACTTTCATCGTGTACAAGTAAAAGAAGTTTTTCTCCGTCATATGAATTTTCGTCAGTATTTTTCCAATCTACAGTAGTATCTAGACCATAGAGTTCATCGTCTACAATGTCATACATATTCTTTTTAGTAATCTTTGACGCTGGTACTCGAAAAGCTAATTCTGTTTTGGGTTTATCCATACCATCTTGTATAGGTTTGAAAAAGAAAGGTAGCCTGTTGGCAATAGGCACAACTTTATCAGTAAACATTTTTTTTGCATCTGATCCTGTCTTAGACAATATACCTACTCTTGAATCTTTAGCTAATGTTCCCGTGTTAATACATTCTGAAGAGCCCATGTATGAAAATCCTGATCTTCTTATTTTTAGATAATCTAACCCAAAACATCTATTGTCAGCCTTGCATGCCTCCCAAAACAGAAAGAATATTCTATTAGCTTCTCTAAAATCGGGGTATCCTACATCAATACTTGTCCATTGTAAATACATATAATGAGAACCCGTTATATAAGTTGGCGTTCCGTTATTGTAAAACCAATAACCCTCATCTCTTTTATCAAACTCTTTTTCTATATAATCAATCCATCTATTTTTGAAAGATGAAGACATTTCGTTCCATTGAAATATAGATTGTATTTTAGATAAACTTTTTTCTAAAGAAGCACGCTCCCAATATTGTTCTTTCTTGTTTTTAGATTTAGCATATATGCTATTTGGTTGTGAAGGAAGTGCAATTACTAAACCGTTGATGTTTATTATTTCACCCACGGTTCCATCCTTTGATATAACTACACAATCATATTTTATATTATACCCGTATTGCCAAGTGCGAGCATTGTTTTTAGTGATTAAAACTCCTTTAGGAATGTATCCTTTAACTGTTTGATATAATTTACTTTGATCTTCTTTCTGCAAAACCTTGTTTTGTATTTACATTAATGTTTTTTTCTTCTTGGTTCAACTCTTGCTCTTCCATATCAATTTTGGATAATATATCAAAAGCATCAAATATCGCTAGTTTTTTTGTTGCTGCGGCGTTCTTTAATCTATCAGCTGCAAGTTCGTCTTCAGGATCTGGTTTAATAATATCTTCTTTAGCAACCTTGATAAGTTGCTCTACAGCTTTTCGCCCTGCATTTATGATTTGAAGTTTTAACATTTCAGAATTCATAGCACCATGGTTATTTGATGATCATACATTCTATAAAGTTTTTCTCCATCTACAGTAAAAGGATATTCTGATTCAGGTTTAAAGGATACAATGCTATTAGCAAATACTCCTTGGTTTATTAAGGTTTGATTAGTATATATCATTTCAGCTGTAAGTGGCTCCTCTTTTGTGTTTTTGTAAATTAAAGAATCTTTTGTTTTGATAGGCTTCACAAAACAATACCTATCATGACTATACCATTTGCCGTTTTGTTTATACATAAAAAACTGTTCGTAGTCGACGAAAAATAAATTGTCCATAAAAAAACTTTTACAACTCTTCTCTCGTCCTTTCATGTCGTAGTAAAACTTAAATACATTATGATGAACTAACAATAGGTCACCTTTTTGTATTGGACCTTGGTAGTTAATAGGTGTGTTTATTACTATTGCTTCTCGATTGGAGGCTAAATGATTTTCTTGACTCGTATTAATTACAAAATCAACATCATTAATTTTTTTAGTATTCACATACCTTTTTTTATTTACAGGTTCTACTATAAAATAATAAGGTGACTTCATTAGAAATTAATGTTATATTCTAAAGAGAATGGCATGTTGGAGTTAAATTCTTTCCAAAGAACCACCTCTTCTTTTTTTTGAATCCAAATTTTTATTGAATCTGTTTTAATATCGAGCTGTATAAGGTGAATTGTATAGTCGCCATTTAAAATACTTTGTCCAACTATATAATGCATAGCGCCAGATTTATAATCTGCGCCTACAGATATTTTTCTGATATCCATTAGATTTGATTTAATTTAAATATAAAGATACAAATATATATCCTTAATAATCTTCAGGTTTTTTATTGATAAGGTTTGTTTTTTGCTTGCTACCCGCAGAAGAACCAAAATAATAACCAATGACTTGAGTAAAAGCTGCAACAACTGCACCAAAGCCCATATCAAATAATCTTTGAGATTCTTCGGGGATTTGCCATAAACCGATTGCACCTGCAATAACTCCTATAAAACATAAGGTTATACCCCAACCTACTGTTTTAAATAAAACATCGTTTGACCCAGCGTTTAGCGCTGCTATTTCTCTTTCTCTTGCCGAAGCTCTATCAGCAACTTCTGCTTCATATGCTTCTAACACCATTTCTTGTGCACGAATTTTGTCTTCAGCTGGGGCATCAGAGTTTTTTATTGAAGACACTACTTGCTCCACTGACATGTCTCCTTGAATTAGACTTCCAAGAGTTGGGTTAATTAATCCCACAGAAGCTTTTAAAAGCTTACCAACAACTGTTTGTCCAAATTTTTTCTTGGGCTTGCTCATAACATAATGTATTTAGTTTTCCCTTTTTCTTTGTATGCTCTAAGGGCTCTACCTCTGTTTTCATCTTCCGATACATAACTAACATGTACCCAATCAGGATTCTCATCATCTCCAAACTCCCAAATAATCTGGTCATAATTTAAATTATCTGCTATGTAATTAAACATTTCTGCATTTGTTTTGTGCCTAAAGGTATCATCTAAATCCATCGCTCGACCCTGACAATGCTGTGACCGAGAACTTCCCCCAATAGCTTGGTTTAATTTTTTTGATCTGAAAAAAGAATTTATTTTTATGGGACCACCCACCCATTTTCTAAGAGGCTCAAATATATTATATGCTATAGCAACCATGTTTGCTTCAGCATAACCGTCGGGGATATTGTCAATATCTAAACGTGTTGCAGTGTTGGAACGAACACCTTCTTTATACGATACGTGCTCACTTATTCTTTCCATGCATTATATACCATTTGTGCAAGGTATATCCTATGGCAACAAGTGTTGCAATAATTTTAAGAACCACATCAATGTCTGTCATTGACGTAGCTAGAGCTCCTACTGTAAGAGCATAAATCTTTGCATCAGTCACACTTAATTTTTTTAGATTCAACATAAATGTAGTTTACTGTTATCTCTCCAGCTGTGGTATCTTGCACGTAATTCATTTTCTTTTTGATTTTTTACCAGATCTATTTTGACCTTTCATTGCACTAGGCACATCTCCGATTTGGTTACCCACCTCTTTGATAGCCTTAGTAACGTCTTTAAGCTCTTCTCCGACACGATCAACACGTTTAGATACATCTGCCTTCATCTGAGAAAACTTCTCTTCTAAGATGTCGGGAATCATATTGTTGTTCTCGTCTTTAGTAAGACCTTTCTTTGTAAGCCATATAGCGGCTATGTTTATTACGATCAGTAAAACTACTAATCCGATTAAAATAATTATTGTTGTGTTCATAAGATTTAATTTAATTTATATTATTCCATTATGCTATTGCTAAATAGATGTAACTATAAGATGAACCTCCATCTAAATCATTACCACCACCACTTGCATTAAACCCTGTTGAAGTAAATTGTAGTTGTGTTCCTGTATTACCTTCTTGATTACTTAAATTTGCATATAATTGTTCATCAGCTCCTCTTGCTGAATCGTGTATAACCCAATTTCTTGGTTGATTATAACTTTTAATCATAACAAATCTCGGTTGAAACCCTACATCTACAGAAGTTGTAATTGGATATTGAGAAGTATAACTCCCTATTTTACTATAACCTGTTATTGATTTAAAACAATATACGATGTATTCATTAGAAGAACCATTAGTTGATGCGTCATTGCTAAATGTTATAGTTGTTAATGTTGGTTGAGTACTATTTAGTGCCCAACTATATCTACTATTTTCAAAAGCATCAGTGTGATTTAAATATCCAAGTTCTGTATTGTTTTCATTACACCAAGCTATCCAATCTCTTGTTGCATTTAACTGTTTAATAAAAAATAATTCAGGTTTTGAGCCTAATCCGTGTCCTACAGTTGCTCCTGCTGTGCCGTTTCCTGTATACTTCACAATGCTAAACCCTGCATTTTGGTTTGCACTTACAATACTTGGAATGTCCCCATCATTATTAATAGTAGGCAACCCTCCTGCTTTCCAGTTCCATGAGACGTAACTTCCTCCATTACTTGTGTCGTTTGTGTAATTGTTAGATGGATTATTGTTTGTTCCTACATTAACAGTAAATCCGTTAGTATCAAAAGAAGAAACATTCCCATTTGCACCTGCAGAAACTCCACTTTCAGATAAAGTAAGATTAGATATTAAACCGTGATTTCCAGCTCCTCTAACAGAATCAAATAAAATATTTTGTTGCGTATCTACCCTACTTTTTGCCCACACAAAATCTGGAGCAAAAGGAGTGTATATGTTCTGCGTTGCACCATTAGCGGTATATAAAGTAGGTGAAAAGCTATTCGCTTGCGTAGGCACTGAACTATCTTTGTCAGCGGCTATTGCTAAATATAAATAAGTTCCGCCATTTGCATTATAATCTCCTGAAGTGTCATTTATTTGAAATCCATTTGTTGCCGCTATAAATCCAGAATTGTTGTTTGCTTCCTCAGCAATAGCTTCGTTGGGCTCTAAAGAATTAACAAAGCCTCTTTTATTATCTATTATTTTCCAGTCTTCTATACTATCAGTTCTTTTTATTATAATCATCGCAGGCTCAAATCCCCCTGTGCCCGTGGCAGTCCCATCGTTTGTAGTGTAAACAATTGGCCCCGGATTATTTCCTGTGCCAGTATAAGTGGAGATTCGTTGATAGCCGTTTTTATTTGCAAAACAATAAGCGATATAATTTCCGGCGCTGTTATTAACAGGATTATTAGTCCCAAGACTAAAAACTGAAGTTGTTGGTGCAGTATTATTAAAACCAGTATAACTTGCCTCTAAATCAGCTAAATCAAGTTGTAGAATTTTTGCCCATGAGTTTGAATCTAATTCTGTCGAACCCCCTATCCAATTCCCCGAGGTATCCGTTCTTTTTACTATTACTAAATTTGGCACAACCCCTAATAAATGGTCTATAGTTCCAGCGGTACCTGTTCCATCATATTGAACTATACTAAATCCTGAGTTTGTGTTTGCTGATATTTTTTTAGCAACTATTGTTCCTGTTAGTGCTGCTGTTGATTTTACCCCATCAATCATAACGCTTCCTAATGTAGGCGCTACACCTGCTCCGTTACTGTTTGTCGCATCAGGAGCTCCTCCTGCTTTCCAACACCAAGCAACGTAAGTTTCATTTAATCTATTTTGATTACCGCCTGTACCAAGTGTAAAACCATTACTGTCAAAAGATGTTAATGAATCTTCATTGTATTCATTTGAAGCTGAATCAGAACTTAAAACTTTTGTTGCCCCTCTTATACTATCTAAAAGTCTGTGGTTTCTTCCATTACTTCTTGATTTTATCCACACAAAGTCAGGCTGGAATTTTAATCCTGTATATCCTATGTCTGTTGTAACTCCTCCGTATGTGCCGCCTACATCTGAAGCGTCACCATCTAACTGATAAGCAGCGACACATCCTGCCCCCGCTGGGAAGTTTAAAGTAGCAGCTGTTGTTGTTGTTTCATCTGTATAACAATCTTCAGCTTGAGCATCAGTTATTGCTGCCGAATATATTCTTACTTGGTCTATTTTGCCATCTGTAAAAATTGCAGAAGTTGTTCTTGCACCTATAAAAAAATTCTCTGTATTTGAACTTGCTGCTGAGGGTAAAGCACTTGAAACAACAGCAGTGCCCCCATCAAAATAAATACGAAGTTTATTATCACTATTGTTAAATGATATTACTATATTTTCCCAATTTCCTGTCGTTGAATTAGCACCTGTAGAAACAGTTACTTGATTGTTACTTGTATCATATACATCGTAAGAATATCCC
>Ga0181405_1000089_pt1 | contig 29016 bp, 44 predicted proteins | sample 28SPOviralmetaG_FD_130134 | JGI IMG/M metagenome (GOLD analysis project Ga0181405, IMG submission 130134) | Marine viral communities from the oligotrophic San Pedro Time Series (SPOT) site, San Pedro Channel, CA, USA - 28 SPOT_SRF_2011-11-29 | ecosystem: Environmental > Aquatic > Marine > Strait...
GATATTGAGGCAGGAATCTCCGCAATGGAGGTGTTCATGCAACCCATATGGGACGAACAGAATCGCCTGATTTCAAATAAAAAGAAACGCTATACCCCGCGAATGATTTATACACTGGGAAACCATGAGAATCGTATCGAGCGAGCCATCGAAAGTGATCCCAAACTAGAAGGATTGATTGGGTATAAGGATTTAAAATTAGAGTCGTTTGGTTTTGAGGTTTACGACTATCTTGAAGTGGTCGTTGTGGACCAGATAGCCTACTCGCATTTCTTTACATCTGGCGTCATGGGTCGGCCTGTATCCAGTGCTAGGAATATGCTCAGTAAGAAGATGATGTCCTGTATTATGGGTCATGTACAAGATAGAGACATCGCCTATGGCAGGAGGGCAGACGGTACAAATATTTTAGGCTTGTTTTCAGGGATTTACTACCAACATGATGAGGATTACTTAACCCCGCAAACCAACTCGTCATGGCGTGGCATATGGATGCTCAACGAGGTTGCCAATGGTGGTTGCGATGAACTGCCAGTGTCGATGAATTACCTACGAAAGAAATACCAAGGGAAATAAAAAGCCCCCATTTCTGAGGGCTTGGCAGGATAATTAACAATACTGACTGAGATACTTTTTTGCTTCCAGTGCTGAACCTTTAAACCCTGATAATTTAATAGGTTCGGGGTTTCCTTTTAGTTTGTATTGTACGTATGAATATTTACCCCATTGATTGCTAGATTTAACCCTGCGCTTTTCAAACTCATGGCCGTCTTTCTCAAGGTCGCAAATCCTAGCTGATAGCTCAAATATGCCTAACTCCTTAAAACTTCTTAAACGGTTAATTGTGTGGCCTTTTTGCAGGTATTCTAATAGGCGTTGAGGTTGTGTAGAAATGTTATCCATTACAGCGCCCCCATAATATGTATTTGGTAGCCTATGCCCACAATTAAAGCCACGGCAACACCTAGAACAAATGACGTAACATTATCCATCTGTCGATCCTTGTCTTGCTCTTTCTCCCATGTTTTAAGGGCCAGATAACGTGCGGCTCTAGCTTGTGCGCGTAATGATAAAATATCGTCTTTAATCTTGCTCATGCTGTTTCCTCCTCGTCTAAGATTGAAAATGTAATTGTCACTCGCGTTCCATTAAAATCGACGTTTTCCTCGCGGTAGTTGCAAGCCATATTGGATGGCATTTCAGAGAGCCAATGCGTAAACTCGCTATGTTCATATAAATCATTAGTTTTATTCATGCTGTTTCCTCCATGTTGTTTAGTTCATCAATTTTGGCTTCTGCTTCTTTGTATGTATTAAAAAAGAATTCTTCACCGTCGTTGTAATCTGTAACGATGTATTCGACATCATGCCCTAACATACTGGCAATTGTGATTCCGCTTTCTAATGCTATATAAACATACCCGCTATTAGCATTGAATCCGATACCGTCGTCCATTACATCGTAATACGTGCCGAGTTGGTTAGTTAATGCATCAAAGCACTTAGCTAGTCCTTTTGTCTCGCAATAGGTAAAGCTTTTCAATCCGTGTATTTGTATAGTCATTTTATATATCCTCTGTTGTTTATGGGTCTCACTACGCCCGAAGGCGTTTCGACTATACCCCTATAGTCATCATCAGGTGAGTTATACATATGCTTCAACATCCAAGAACTCAACTGGCTCTAGTCCGTTGCATGGATAATCAGTGGTAATGATGCAATCAAATTCTGGGTATTGTTCTACTAACTCGCGAGTCGATTCAATCCAAACAATGTCCCAGCCACCTTCACCAGTTTCAGGGTTCTTTGTGTAACATTCCCAGCATTGTATGGGCTCTATTGAGAATACTTGATGATCTGCCATAAATTGACCAATAACCGATCCACAAACTCTCTCGCCTTTACGCTCTCGACCCTCACCAGTGTGATAAGAAACAAAGTAATCCTTAGTTGAAGTAATGTGCATATCTATCTACCTATATATCAATGAATGTGTAACTAATTTACTTTATACATTAACAACTGTCAACACTGAATACACTATTTTTATATCGAATTCTTATAAGGACAAAGAATAAACTCACTTTTACTTATATATAAGGCTAAATAAGGCCGAATAATGTATAATCGAGGGATTCATTAAATATTTAAATCAATTAAATCAGAGCGATAGAATTTATTTATAGCTAATCAGACAATATAAGACAGCAGGAGACACTATGGGAAGGCCTAGAGGTAGCGGAAACAAGCCATTAAAACGGTTACTGGCGGATAGAATAGAAAAGAAGTACGGTAAAGAGTTTAACCCAGTGCTTTCCATGATTGATTCGTCCCTCAAGTTGCAGGAGATAGCGGAGCAGTCAGGAGAGGCGGCAGACTATAAAGCAAGTGTTGATGCTATGGAGAAGGTTAGTAACTTCTTAGTGCCAAAACTACGCGCTATAGAACACAGCACAGGAAATGATGATCTTGTTATAAGTGTCAATCGAAAGCGCTTTGACGGAGCCTCAACCGATAAGGACTAGGGCTGGATGAATATACAGTGGATGGATATACAGTACCCCCCCCTCCGAAGGCGCGCGCTGTGTGTATATATATATCCCCCGCAAAAAAAAATTAGATGACTATAATAAAGCTTAGACCTGATGCAGAAGACCTCATAGAAGCTCATATAAAGCGTTCTAAGGACTTTCTTTTAATAAGCATAGGCGATGTAGGGGTAGAGGTAGGAAGTACGCTTACAAGTGAACAGGAGCTGTTTTATTTAGAATTAGCAAAGTCATTAATTATAAAGGATTGGTTAGCTGATGATTGATTTAAATACGGATGAGCCTATTACGGATTCTGATTACGAGTTGATAGAGGCATTTTGTACAGCGTTAATAGATAAAGATCACTATGCGATGAAGGAAGTTTTATATATACTGCATGAAAAGATGTCTGGTGAGTGTGTTTGTTTAGAAGAAGAGTGTATATGCGGGAGATGGTAAATGGGCAAGAAAGGTCCGAATGTAGTTCATAGGTTAGAGAAAGAAACAAGAGATAGACACTTTCCTGAATACAATGGTGGTAAGGGTAGTCACCCTAGAAAGTCTACACCAGTCACAAGAGATAGATTCAAACTTAATTACGACAGTATCAATTGGGAGTATACTGGTAAAAGTTTTATTAAGTCTTCTAATTAGGAATAGTTATGCGGATTGAATATAACTTGATGCCACAGGGTCAAGTCCTCCAAGATTTTAATGATTGTCGTGCAAGAAACTCCTTTATTATGGGTCCGTTGGGATCAGGTAAGACAGTTCAATGTATTTTAAAACTGTTTGACTTAATGTGCGAACAGGAACCTGTCAAAGATAAGAAGCATAAAAACTACAATGTTCGTTTATCAAGGGTTATTGCGGCTCGTAACACCTATTCTGAACTGTTCTCTACTACGATTAAAGATTGGTTGGAGATACATGGGGAGTTAGGTGACTTCAAACAAGGTAATAAAGAACCTCCTACTCACTTTATACGCTTTAAACTAGACGATGGAACCTCTGTCCACTGTGATGTTGTGTTTATTGCGTTTGACCGTCCTGAACACGTTAAGAAAGCTAGGGGTATACAGACTACATGGGTGTGGTTAAACGAGACTAAGGAACACGCCAAGGCTGTTTTGGATATGTTAGACCTAAGACATGGTAGATATCCTTCTAATAAGGAGGGTGCTCGTCCTACCCATCATGGAATTATAGGAGATAGTAACGCTCCTGATGAAGATCATTGGTATTTTAAACTAGCAGAGATAGAACGACCTGATAACTGGTCATTTTTTAGGCAGGCTGGTGGAGTTTTAAAAGATGGTGAGAATTGGATTATTAATGAAAAGGCTGAAAACCTTGATAACCTTCCTAAAGGATATTATGAAAGAGGATTACAAGGGAAGACAGATGATTGGATTAAGGTAAATCTAGCTAATGAATACGGATTTGTCTCTAATGGCAAGCCTGTACACCCTATGTATACGGATTCAGTCCACTGTCAGCACTTAGAATTCAAACCTGATAAGGCTACTCCTATTGTTTTAGGCTTTGACTTTGGGCGTACACCAGCTTGTGCGTTTATTCAAAGAACAGGCATAGGCAGATGGGTCTGTTTCGATGAGGTTGTGTTAACAGATTCTGGTGCTGTTGACTTTGCTCCTAGTTTAAAAAGATATATTGAAGAAGTTTACCCTGATCACACGTTTAAAGGCTGGGGTGATCCCTCTGGTAACAATAAAAACCAATCTAATTCTGACACACCCTTTCAAATAATGAGAGCCGCAGGGATTCCATGTCAACCTACAGCCTCTAATGACCCTATGAAACGTAGAGCCGCACTAGAAGTACCTATGAAAGAGATGTGTATGGATGGTAAACCTAGATTTATTGTCCTACCTAAAGCTTCTATGATTAGAAAAGGTCTACAAGGTGGCTTTTGTTACCGTCGAGTACAGACTACAGGGGAGCGATATACTGATGAACCTGATAAGAATGAATACTCACACCCTGTTGAGGCTCTTGAATACGCTTTACAAGGTGAGGGTGAGGGTCGTGCGGCACTAAGACGGACAGATACATTCTCTAAACCTCACAAAGCAAAAGTACAGGTCAATGTCTTCTAAACTACCATCTAAAGTTTATGTGGTTTTCGAGGATGATAGTGATAGATGGTGGTCTTTTTTGTTAAAAAAGGGCTGTCGACACTGCTTTTTAATCAAACCTGTACCAAATTCTTACATTATCTACGGAAAATCGTTCAAAAGTTTTGATTTATTTACTGTTAATGACCAAAAGAGTATAATCGACGGTATCTATACAATGAAGGATTACACTCCAAAAGAATGTAAAAGATCACTGTTTATGTTGAATACTTGTGTTGGACATATCAAACAGATATTAGGTATTAATAATCCTTTCATTCTAACGCCCTACCAACTATTAAAATATTTGAGGAAGCATAATGAAACGACCTAAGATTCCAGAGCCTACTGCTCAAGAACTAGCTGTAGTTGAACGCCAAAGCAGACAACTTGACGAAGAAATGGAAGAAAATGAAAAAAGACTTAAGGCTATTGCTCGCGGCAAGCTAGGTTCAAAATCATTGTTAGCTAAAGCTGGGTCTGCTAAAAGTGCAACGCGCGGTGCTTCTACAATGAGTGGTATGGGATACTCTGGTGGTGGTATGGCTGGTAGTAGTGGAGCAAGAAGTGGCAACAGCATGATAGGCTCATTAACAAAACTGCGTTAAGCTACTACAATTTTAAGGATTTCAAATGAAACTTCCAAAAGAGTTAGGTTCGCTTCAAGATTTAAAAACAAGAGAATCCCAAGCGTTTAACAGAATGAGATCATGGCATGAACTGTTAGATGATTGCTATGAATACTTCCTTCCAAACAGAAACTTGTTTGATACCGTTGTATCAGGCCAGAAAAAAATGGATCGAATCTTTGACTCTACTGCTATTGAAGCTATCCAACAAGGAGCTAGTAAACTACAAGAGAACATAGCGCCTATATGGAGTAACTGGGCTACCTTTGCCCCTTCTGTTAGTGTTATGCAACAGCTAGATTCTGGTCAATACGATGTTACAGAAGAAGATATTAGACAAAACCTAGAGACACAAGCAGAGATTGTTTTTGATTACATTAATCGCTCTAACTTTGCTACTCAATTCTACGAACACGCTCTTGATCTACTTGTAGGTACAGGAACATTACGGATAGATGAGACTGACGAAGACAATATGCCTTTGGTGTTCAACGCTATTCCGCAAAAAGGGATTGCATTTGAGGAAGGTCCATACGGTTCTATTGAAACGCATTGGCGTAGAATGAATGTTAAGGCTCGTAACCTTAAAAGACAGTGGAGAGGGTTCAAACCTTCTGAAGCTGTTATTAATCTTATACAGAATCAACCTGATACAGACGTAGAAATTAGTGAAGGCGTAGTCTATATGCCTAAAGCTAAAACTTATTATGGTTGTGTATGGGTAACAGGCGAAGATCGCATTAGTTGGATGGAAGACTTTGGCCCATCTAGCCCTTGGGTTACTGGTCGTTACTCTAAAGTTTCTGGTGAAATACGTGGTCGTGGTCCTGCTGTCCAAGCATTGCCTGATGTACGCTCACTTAACAAAGTAAAAGAGTTTGTCCTACAGAAAGCCGCTATCGACCTGTCAGGTATGTACACAGCAACTGATGATGGCGTAACTAATCCATACAATATAGTTATAAGTCCGGGGGTTGTTATTCCAGTTGGTTCTAATAACTCATCTAATCCGTCTATACAAAGATTAGACACAGGAGCTAACCTTGCGTTGGCGCAGTTTGAGATGCAAGACCTACAAATGTCTATCAAACGTGCGTTGTTTAACGATTTAAGAGATCCTAGTGGGGCTGTACGCTCTGCAACAGAAGTAGCTATTGAGTCAAGAGAGCTTGCTAAAAGAATAGGCTCTGCATTTGGTAGACTACAGACAGAAGTTCTTGTCCCTATTCTTAAAAGAGTTGTTTACATTCTTACTCGTAGAGGATTACTCCAGCCACTACAGTTAGATGGTCGTGATATAGAGATCAAATTCTTGTCTCCTTTGGCTAAAGCACAAGATGCTGAAGATATTATCAATGTCCAACAAGCTGTACAGTTTGTCTTACAGAATGCTGGCCCAGATCAAGCATCTATTGGATTTAAGCAGGAAGACTTTGGCACATGGGTAGCATCTAAGACAGGAATGCCAGCAGAGCTAGTTAGAACACCTGCTGAAAAAGCACAAGTTATACAGGCTGGTGCTGAAGCGGCCCAAGCTGGAATGATTAAACAACAAGCTCCGATGCCTCTGCAATGAGTTGGTCAAATATTGACCAGATTTCTGATCCTGCACTGGCTAAAAAACAAGCAGGTATTCGCAAGCAGAATGCGGCTGACTTAGCTAAATCATATCATAGAGTCTTTACAACTGACGATGGAGCGCGTATCTTAGCTGACCTGACCAGAAGGTTTGTCTATGAGAATGATACTTCTTTTGGCTCAGAAAACATTAATTACGAATCTGCTTACCATAATGGGGAGGCTGGCGTAGTTAAGTTTGTAATTAATCAAATGAAACAAGCCGAAATAATTTAAGGATTACATTATGTCAGAAGAACAGGCCGCACCAGCCAGCGACACCCTGCTAGATCAAGCCGAACCTACTCTAAGTGATGGAGAGTATTTTCTAACTGATGGCATTAAGGGTACAGGTGATACACCAGAGTGGTACAAAGCAGACAAGTACAAGTCTGTTGCAGAACAAGCCAAAGCCTATACTGAACTAGAAAAGAAGTTTGGTGGTTTTAAAGGCGCTCCTAAAGATGGATACACACCCCCTGAAGGCATTGAAAAAGACGATGCTCTGTACCAAGAACTAGAAGCCTTTGCTAACAAGACTAACATGAGTGCTGATGCATTTGGTGAGGCATGGGAGTTATTAACTGCACAAGAACAAGCAGTACAAGAAGTCAGTCAAGAAGAAGAACTTGCTAAACTAGGCGATAACGCGCAAGAAAGAATTAAGACTGTTGAAGGGTTTATGAAAAATAACCTTGATCCAGAAACTTATGAACACGCGCGAGGCTTAGTAACTACTGCTGATACCATTGAGTTAGTTGAAATGCTAGTTAGGGCTACTGCTCCTGCTAAACTTCCAATGGAAGGTGGGCATAACCCTCAAGGACTATCTTGGGAATCTATTGAAACTGAAATGTTTAAGAAAGATGAACAAGGACAACTCCTTAGAAGTACCAACATAGACCATGAACGCAAGATTCAAAAAATGATGGAAGCGTGGGGTGGTTCAGGTAATTGATTAACATGGGGTAAAAGGTGTATAATCCATGCACTGGATACCCCTTTCTTAAAAGGCCCAGTAAATTTAGGTTGAATGCTGACCAATTTTACTGGGTACTCAGCTTAAACCTTGAAAAAACTTTTTATTATTACTCTTTTTCGAGGAAACTATTATGAGTAAGAATCTATCTGCCGTAGCGTCGATTGAATTTGACAGCATGGTAAAGCACGCTTATGCAACAAAAGGGCTATTGAAGCCTGCCGTTACTGTACGTAACAATGTAGTTGGTGACACTTACAAATTCCGTAACATGGGTAAAGGTCTAGCTAACCAGAAGTCTACTTCTGATCTAGTAACTCCTATGGACGTAAGTTTTGATTTCGCTATTGCTACTCTACAAAACTGGAATGCTCCAGAATACACTGATATATTTGACCAAGCTGAAGTTAACTTCGACGAGAAGCAAGAACTAGCAGACACTATCGCTGGGGCTCTTGGCCGTCGTTGTGACCAACTCGTTATTGATGCTATGGATGCCGCTTCTCCTACAACTATTCTTCACGGTTCTGCCGCTTTGAGCATGGCTAAAGTTGTTGAAGCACAGGTTTCACTACGGGCTCAAGGCGTTCCTAACTCTAATTTGTTTGCGGCAATTAACGCAAAAGGATTGGGTGGTCTTCTTGATGATTCAAAAGCAACATCTTCTGATTTCCAAACTGTTAAAGCACTTGTAACTGGTGACATTAACAGCCTAGCTGGATTTACTTTTGTTGTTCTTGATGATCGTTCTGAAGGTGGTTTGACTGTTGCTTCTAACACTGTTGATTCATATTTCTTCCATCGTGATGCTGTTGGCCTTGCTATTGGTATTGATATGAAGACTTCTGTTGATTACGTGCCAGAGCGAACTTCATTCTTGTGTAACGGAATGTTGAAAGCTGGATCTGTTGTACGCGATGTTAGCGGTTTAATCAAAGTAGAATATAAAGATAACGTATAAGGAGAGCTATTATGGCTTTTGCAAGATCAGGTTTATGCCGCATTGGCGGTTCAGGAACAGGTGGAAGTATGTGGCAATACTCAACTGCGGATGCAACTTCTGCTGTTGTTGCCGATACAAACTACTTTGCTAGCGCAAAAGATGAGTTAAATGCTGGCGATGCAATGATTGTTATTGGTACTACTGGTGGCACTCCAAGTGGACGTATTTCATACGTTGAGTCTAACAACGGAACTACTGTTGTTATGGCGGCTGGTGATGTTATCACTGCATAACTGTTAAACTGATTGGGGGGTTCGTCCCCCCTTTCTTTCCACATAAAGGTCTATCATGGCAACTAAAATCCAGCTAATCTCTAATGCTTTAATTTTAATTGGTGATTTGCCTATCACATCTTTAACAGGCAATTCTCGCGCACAAACTGTTGCTAATAATTTGTATGACAATATTGTACAAAGCGAGCTAACCAAATATCGCTGGGGTTTCGCAAAGAAAAAAGCACAACTAGATTTAACAGCAGGAGATCCAGTAGGCACTGAGTGGAGTTCTATCTACCAACTACCTTCTGATTTACTCTTTCTTATTAAGATTAATCCGCAAGTACCTTATTCTTTATATGGCGATAAGCTGTATTCAAATACTAAAAGCGCGTTGTATGCTGATTACATTTACAATGCACCCGAATCCGAATGGCCTGTTTACTTTAGCAAGATGATTGAATATAAACTTGCTATGGATTTTGCACCATCTATTCGAGACAGTGCCGCATCTATGGAAGCAAACGCAGGACAGTATCTAAATGCTTCTCGTATGGCTAGATTTACAGATGCACAACAACATCCAACAACTCCTATAGTAGATCGTCCCTTTGTTGATGTAAGGTTTTAGTTATGGCGAAGTCAAAGTTTTTACAAAGCTCTTTTGTAAGCGGAGAATTATCGCCATTGTTAAAAGGGCGTGTAGACCTTGATCAATACTATCAGGGTATGGAGACTGCTGAGAATGTTCTTATCGTACCGCAGGGTGGGTTAAAGCGCAGAGCAGGAACACAGCACGTTGATACAGCAGAAAAAATAATCAAACCTTTTATTAGCTCAGAGATTACTGCGTCTATGCCAAGAGGCGGTACAGTAGCTAATATCAATGACTTTAATCCTGCGACCGTAGGGCTTACAACAACTAGCATTGAGGATTTAGGCACTGGGTCTGAAGCTGATTACATTGTAGCTTTTTACAATATTGCTGGGCAAAGTTCTTTAGGTAAGTTTATTGATGTTAAAGACATTAAGTTAAGCGGCACTGGCTCTGGTGTATTTAAAATACAAGCTTCTTCTGACAATGCAAGTTGGTCTACTTCGAAGACTTTGACTGTAACAGCAGAAGCACAATCTATACGAATTAAATTATCTAATCTTTCTACTGCTAAATATTTTAGAATAATAAGAACTGGTGACACTGGAGACTTAGGAACTTTAAAAATTCAACTTAGTGAGTTTAATGTTCTTTATGCAACATCAGATGCTTCTGACGTTAAGACATTTGACTTTAGCGTTGAGACAGACAGACATTATTTATGCGTTGTTACTGGAGGTGCTGATACATCTCCTTCTTATGGCAATATGGCTATCTATAGAGTAACAGATCAAACGGCTAATTTTCTTCCTGTAGCTCATTTACCATTACCTTTTAAATCTACAGAAGTCGCAGATGTACGTGATGTCCAAACAGAAAACGTCATGTTAATGTTCCATGAGGATCACGCTCCTAAAAGAATTATAAACACAAATACAACTACGTTTACTATTGATGACATTCCTTTTTTAAATGTTCCGCAATTTGATTATAACGATGCGTCTAGCCCTACTCCTACAAACTATGTCACAACTATGACCCTTAGTAATTTTAGTGTTGGAGATAGATTTCAAATAGATGTTGAAGGTGTGCTAAGTAAAAATATTACTTTAACGGGAAGTGCCGCATCTAGTGCATTTAATATTGAAAAGAATTTGCAAGAAATGCCTATATTTGGTGACACAGGTATTGCTGTTACAGGAGGAAACTCTGCATTTGTTATTACTGTATCTGGAGAGTCTACAAAAAACTTTCAAGAGTGGTCTGCATTTGCAACTTCAGATTCGGCAACTCCTACTAATACCATAGCATTTAGCAATATTACTCAAGGCGTTCCACGTAAAGAAGATGTTTGGTCTGACACAAGAGGCTATCCTAAAACTGCCGCGTTTCATGCTGGACGATTATGGTTTGGTGGTACAAAGTCTAAACTACAAAGTTTGTTTGCATCTAGGTCTGGATCATTCTTTGATTTCTTTACAGAAGAAGGTGATGATGATGAAGGTATATTTATTACAATATCTTCTCGCCAGCTAACAGAGATAATAGATATTAACCCTGATCGTGGTTTACAGGTGTTTACTGCTGGTGCTGAGTTCGTAGTCAATGGTAGTACACCTTCTGATATTTCCGTACAGTCACAAACACAGCATGGAGCTTCTTACTTAGAGGTTAAATCTGTAGATGGTTCTACGTTGTTTGTAGATCAGAATGGCAAAACACTACGATCTTTTCTGTATAACTACAATGAAGATGCTTATAACAGTACAGACATATCTGTGTTGTCTTCACATCTTATTGATACTCCTGCTGATGTAGGGGTGTTATCTGGCTCATTGTCTGAAGATGCTAACTGGGTATTTATTGTTAACCAAGATGGAACTTCTAGCGTGTTAAACACACTTAGATCACAAGACATCAATGGCTTTACCAAGTGGATTAATGGTGATACTGGGACTGCTTACCCTATTAAAACCGTATCGGTATCTGTTGTTAACAATGATTTATTCTTAGTAAATAAAAGAACTACTGATACTACTACAACTTACACAGTAGAAAAGTGGGACTTTGATTACTTATTAGATTCAAGCGTAAAAATTATAGACAGAGTTTTAGTTCCTGACGGACAACAGCAAGTTCTTTTACAAACAGATCATTTAACAGGATTTACTGTCAGCGTTGTAGTACGAGGTGTTACTTTGCCAAGTCGTGTAGTACAACCTATTTCTGGAACTGATAATAATGGAAAGCTAATTATTACTTCAGAAGAAGAAACTTTTATAAGAGCTTCAGGAAACATTGTAGATGTTGAAGCTGGATTTAACTTTACACCTAAAATAAAAGGTATGCCTTTGAATACGTCTGGCCCTGCTGGTCAAAATCAAATGCGCGAAAAGAAAATAACTCGTATGAACCTAAGAGTGTATAAAAGTTCTGGTGTTCAGATTGATGGCAACCCTGTCGCTATTAGGCAGTTTGGTGATGCGGCTAACACACCATTAGACTCTAACTTACCTGAACAAACTGGTATCATACAGGATAACAATGGTGGCAATGGATGGAACATTGAGGTACAACCAGAGATTACAGTACCTAATCCTACACCGTTCCATATACAAGCAATAGAGTACGAGGTTGAATCATCTTAATATGATTAATAAGGTAGAGGATAATTAAATGGCAATTGGATTAATAGCGGCTTTAGCATCATTAGGTGGTGGAAGTGCCGCTGTAGGTACAGCAATAGCCGCAACTGCGGCAGGAACAGCATTAAGTGTTTATGGTCAAGTCGAATCTGGGAAGGCTCAAGAAGAAGCATTAGAAGAGCAAGCTAGACAAGAAAAGATTGCGGCTGAAGGGCGTGAACTAGAAAGAAGACGCCAATTAAATAAAGTTCTTGCATCTAACATTGTTGGAATGTCTACATCTCAATTAAAAGGCGAAGGCACTCCTGCTAGTCTTGGATTAACAGGCTCTAAAACAATAGGGACAAGTGAAGGAATGATAGGATTGTCCGAAAGATTATCAAGAGCACAAACATTAAGACAAGCTAAAATGGCTAGAGGAACTGCCAATATTGGGGCGGCATCTACTTTGTTAAAAGGCACGTCAACAATTGCAGACTCGCTTGTATAACTGATACATAGGAAAGAATAATGGCTCGAAGACCTAGACAACAACGTATTGAAGCTTACGGACAGTTTCGCCCTACAGGGGTAGATGACTCTGCGGCTAGACGTATGCAGGCTCTAGCAGGATTAGGGGCTACTGTAGCTGGTGTTGCTGAACAGTTTGGAAGAGCTAAGGCTGAAGAACTAGCTCCACTAAAAACAAAAGAGGCTATTGATGAAGCAACTTCCGTTGACCCAGAAACTGGAGAAGTAACTCTTCAAAAAGTAGAAATGAAAACTGGTTTAGGCTGGGGCAAAGATGCATATAATGCAGAAATAACTGTTCATAACAAAGCAGTTTCTGACGCATATTTATCAAATATTGATCGCGATAATATTGCAAAAATAACTGAATTGCGTGATAACAATTTAAATGATTCATTAGCATTTGAAACAAAAGCAAATGCATATGCTAAAGGTGTAATAGAAACAGTTAGCCCAGAATATCAAGGAATTGTTAGTAATTCATTATTACAAACAATTTTTAATGTTACTGAAAAATTAAAATCTACTGAGCGTAAAAATGATATTGCTTCTAGCATTAATACACAGTTAGAAAATTTAACATTAAAAGCAAATAATTTAACAATTCAAAGTTTTAATGGAGAAGATGTTAGCTCGCAAGTTATCGAATTAGAAGAAGGAATTAAAGCAGTAAGTGCTTTGTCACCTGAACAAAAAAAACAACAATCAAAAAGATTATTAGATTTAAAAAAATCAATTTACGAAAGCAAAATTTCTGGTGAATTAAATAGAATTGCTGAAGGACAAAGCTCTGAAGATGCTTATGCAAAATTAACAGAATTAAAAAAAGAAATACACGCTAATTATAATTCTGATGAATGGTCTTCTTTTATAAACAGGCAACAAGAAAAATTACGCAAAACTTCTTCTTTAATTAAATCTGCAAATGCTGTAGCTACAGATGAAGCAATTAATTTTATTAATGGCGTTACAAAACAAGTTTCACTAGGAATAAATGTTTCTGACGAAGACTTTATTAAAGCAAAATCATTAGCTGTAACCAAAGAACAAAAAAATAAATTAGCAAATGCAGAACAAGTAGCAATTTATACTGTTAGTACTGCACAAGAAAGACAACAACTATTAACTACTGCTAGCGAAATCCCTGAAACAGCAGAATTAGCTGGTCAAATGATTAGTGCGGAAAAACAATTGCAAACTCAATTAACTAAAGATGCATTTGGATTTTCTGTGCAACAAGGAATTGCAAAAAATACTTTTATTGATGTATTAAATCCTACAAAAGAACAAGTTTTACAAAGAAGACAACAGGCTGAAATAGCAACACAACACCAAGGAATGTTAGTTCCTACTTTAAGTAATCAAGAAATTAATTTATTACTTAGTGAATGGCCTAAAATGACTCCAAAAGATCAAAGTAAATTAGCTGATATTTATGGTCCTGAATCATTTATATGGGGTAAATTTTCTGACAAAAATCAAGGCGTGTATGCCCAAGGTGCGGCACATCCTAACCCTGATGTAAGACAACAAATTTTTGACGGCAAATCTGCTTTAAATGAAAAAGCTACAAAATTTTCAGATACTGCAAATTCGCAGTTTGAAAGAATTTTTAATAATGAAGTAGGATCTGACACTATTCCAGATCAAGACTATAGAGATATGTTAGATGCTTCTATAGCAGTGTATGCTTCTATAACTGGACAAGGCACTTACTCACAAACTAATGGTTTTAAAAAAGCAATTAAATCTGTAATTGGCGATGTTCCTAAGATTAGAAATTATAAAACAATTTTGCCTTATAATGTTACTTCTGATGAGCTAGAAAATTATTTTGACAATATGGATGCAGAAACATTGCAAAAATTATCTACACAAGAAAAAACAACAGAACAATTAAATCAAGATTTAATGTTAATAAATCAAGTAAGCAAAATAAAAGCTATTTCTAACGATCGATATTTAATTCAACCTAATGGAGGTATTGGTATTTTTGATGGTTTAAAACCTCTAGAATTTACTGTAAACAGATCAATTATTGACAGTATGGTAGATCCGCAAGAAACAGAAAAACAAAAAGACAAATTAAGCAAAGAATATGCTGAATCTTTTGCAACAGGAGCGCCAAGTATGGCTAGAACGCCAAGAGACATTCCGTTGTTTCCCGGCTCTAGTATACGAAAGAATTAATTATGCCTATTTTATCTAATGTTGGTGATCGAGAAGCTTTGCAATTAGCTCCTGTTCCGCAAGCTTACTATGATAATCCAGATCCTAGTTTCTTTGATACTTTTCAAGCAAGTTATCAATATGTAAGTGACAATGAAAGATCGACTTCATTTGCTTACAATAATCAAATGTATTATGACCGTGTTGATGCTTTAAGAGATATTAAAAATCAAGGTTCTATTGATCTTACTGCATACACTGATGTTTATGGAAACTTTGATTACAACCAATTTGCTGAGGACACAGGTTTAATTAAAACTGATAGGCAATTGTTTGACGAACGTAAAGAACTTATAGCATCACGAAATGAATATAATCAAGACGTTATGGAAAGAGGCAGTGGTCTTGGTCAAGTGACTGGCATGATGATTAGTTATATGGGAGATCCTGTTAACTTAGCTACATTAGGGTTTGGTGGTGCTGGAGCTACAGCAAAAGGATTAAGCACATTAGCTAGAGTAGGATTAGGCGCAAGAAATTCTGCTGGCATAGGATTTGTTACAGAGTTAGCTATACAGCCTTTAGTCTATTCTCATAAACAAACAATAGGCACTCCTTATGAAGTGGAAGATGCGTTAACAGCTATTGGAACTGTAGCAATTACAGCAGGTATATTAGGTGGTGGAGCAGAAGGTCTTGCTGGATATTTATCTAAAACTGCTGATGTTTCAAGTGCCGCGTTAGCTAATAATTCTCCATTCCCTAGAGCTGGGTATGTATACAACCCTGAGTTATCAAGACCAATAATTGGTGCCATGCCTACAGCTAAAAATATTAATGAGTTTAAAGCGCAATTAATAGTAACTGAAAAATCTAAACTTATAGGAGTTGCAGGTGAAACTTTAAGTAGAGCAGAAGTAAAAAGTTTGCAAGGACAATTAAAAAATTTAGAGTTTGATCTTAAAAAAGCAGATAAACCTCCTGTAAATGTTGTGGTTAAAAAAGGTGAATCGGCTAGAGTTGCTAAACAACGCGTTCAAAAAGCAGAAAAAACAAGAATACAAAATCAAATTAATAGAGTTAAAAAAGAATTATCTAGAGCTGATGTAGCAAAAAAAGCTCAATCTGAAATTAGTAGATTAGAACAAGGAATATTGCCTACATCTGCAAAAAACAAATTAGATGAATTTATTCTTCAACCTATTACTCCTGAAAGAGAATCAGTATTTATTTTAGAAAAAACAGCACAACGTTTACGATTGCAAAAAGGATTTAGAGCGGCAGAACTTGCATTGCAAAGTTACGCTAAATACAGCAATAAATTAATTAATTCTTTAGACGATGCTAAAGATCTTGCTGTAAAAGCTTTAGATAATGAAATTTCTAATACTAAAACAAACGATGTAGCTAAATTAAATGATTTGAAAAATGTAAGAGAACGATTTGTATCAAACCCTTTTATGTCTAAACAAGATATAGATCAAGTATTTAGAGACATATTTAAAGAAAACATAGACCGCGATCTTTTAATTTTAAGAAACAATGAAGATTATATTGAGCGAGCTAATAAAGCTACATATAGTCCTGAAGATTTTGTTAAGCCAAAAAAAACACCTGCACCTGCCGCTAAAGTAACACCTATGCAAAAACAAGCATTAGATAATATTGGTGAAACAGGAAATTATAATCAAGAAATTGTCGATTATAATCGACTAGAAAACAAAATGCTTTTTGTTAAAGGGGCTGATGATAGTATTGAGCGCGTTAATGCTGAAGAGTTAATTAAAGACATTGATGATGAGCTAGAAAGTTTAGAGTCAATAATGAGGTGTTCACTTGGCTAGTTTTAATTACTGCATAGATCAGGCCCTTAAAGGCAAAAAAATAAACAAAAAACTTGCTGAACAAATTAAGCAAGCTCAAGACCCAGAAGCAGTTATTAAAGATCTGGTAACTCGCTTGTCTATTTCTAAAAGAGAAAAAATTGTTGATGCTATTAGAACTGCAAAAGCTATTGAGAATATAAACTCACATCCTGACGGAGCAATTAAAGGACTGCAAGCTTTGTTAGGAAAAGATAATGCTGGTAAAGCTCACTACAGCAATATTGATATGTTACAAAGAGTGTATACGGAACAGTTTGCTTCACAGTGGGCAACTGGTTTGCAACTGTTTAAAACAAAAGCTCTTGGAGTAATTAATAATAATGCTAAAGAAAATGCATTTGTTCGTGCTAGATATGGCAATAAAGTTGATGATGCTGACGTAATGAAAGCTAATGAAGAATATACTAATGTTCTTGAAAATATGCGTGTTAAATTTAATGAAGTAGGTGGATATATACCTAAGAATGAAAAGTTTTTGTTGCCGCAAAACCATGACATGAAAGCTGTTAGTAAATTTTTTAAAACAGAAGATGAATATGTTACATACATGATGGATGGTAAATTAGACAGATCTCAAATGGTTGATGATGCTGGAAATATATTAAATAACGAACAATTAATAGAAGGTCTTAAAAGCGTTTATAACACTATTGTCAGCGGAGGAATGAACAAAGCAAAAAGTTTTGTTACTCCTAGAGGTTTAGGTACTAAACTGTCTCGTCGAGGATCAGAAAGAAGATTTATATATTTTAAAAATGCTGAAACATACATTGATTATCAAAACAAATTTGGTAAAGGAAACATATTAACTACAATTACTGACCACATACAAAGCAAAGCTAACGATATAGCTTTAGTTGAAGTATTAGGAACTAATCCAAAAAATATGTATGCAGGACTTAGAAATTATGCAGAAGCTATTGAGCGAGATAAATTACAAAAAACTATTAAAAAGAAACCATTGTCTAAATCTAAACTAGAAGTTAGTTTAAATATGACAGATTCTTTATATAAAACAGTAAGTGGAGAAATTAATGCTGGAGAATTTACTTCATTAGCTGATGGTATTCAGGCAGTTAAAAGCATAACTATTGCCGCTGATCTTGGTGGTGCTTTGTTTAGCTCTGTCACAGATCTTCCTACTGCCGCGCTTACTGCATATTACAATGGATTTAGCGGGACTAAAGTTTTAAAAAGAGTTATATCTAATTTAAAAGAACAAGCTGTTAATGGTAAAGAATATCGAGAAAATTTATCTAGAATTGGTTTTATAGTAGATACTGCAATGGGTCGCGCTCATGCTGGAAATAGATTTGCTGACAGTTATGGAACAGGATGGGCGGCTAAAACTGCTGAGTTTGTATTGAGAGCTTCTGGTTTAGAGGCATGGACACAAGGAATTAAAAAAGCATTTAGTATGGAGTTTAATGCGGCTTTAGTTAGCAACTTTAATAAATCATTTGATGAGCTATCATCTGTTGGTGGTTTGTATAACAGTTTGCAAGATTCATTAATTAATGCAGGTATTACAAGACAAGATTGGGATGTGTTTAGAAAAACAAAACCTATTCTTATTAAAGGTCATAAGTTTGCAGATTTAAGAAAAGACCCTAGTAACAAATTTCATGCAATGATTGTGCAAGAAGGTGAGTTTGCAACACCTACTATTGATTCAAGAGTTCAATCAATTACAACTGCTGGAACACAAAGAGGAACGGTAATAGGGCAAACTGTCAGAGCGGTTACGCAAATTACTTCATATCCAATATCAGTAATGATGCAACACTGGGTTAGAGGAATGTCCCAAGCAACTTTAGGAGGTAAAGTAGCTTATCTTGGTAGTTTTGCGGCAGGTTCAACTGTATTCGGTGCGGCAGGTTATCAGTTATCTGAATTATCTAAAGGCCGAGAACCGTTAGAAATGGACAATCAGCAATTTTGGGAAGACGCATTTATTAGAGGTGGAGCAGGAGCATTATTAGCTGATGCTTTGCTAGTCGATCACTCTAGGTATGGCAGTGGGGGACCAATAAGCACATTTTTAAGCAGTCCAAGCATTGACTTAGCAGAAGATATTAGCGATTTAACTTTTGGAAATGTGTATGAAGCTGTTAAAGGTGAAGAAACTAATGTTTTAGGTGAGGGTGTTAAACTTCTTGATAGAGCCATGCCGGGAATTTGGCAAACGCAATTATTTATAGACAGTATGTTCGATCAATGGAGATTAGCAGTAGACCCTAATTACCAAAATACTTTAAATCGTATGTCTACAAATAGAATGCGCGAATATAACCAAGACTATTGGTGGGCTCCAGCAGAAACCCCAATGGAAGTTTTAGAAGATTTATAAACCATAAAATAGTATAATTGGCAAATTAAATATAGGACAAAATAATGACCGTATCGGCGTTAGTAACAAGAAATGACATTACTGCTCAAGATAGTGGAGGTAGCGCACAGACAAGTTTTACCTACACATTCAGGGTTCTTGCATCTACCGACATGGCTGTTTACAAAAATGGCACCCTGTTAACTTCTGGATATACTGTTAACAATGTTGGCACTGTTACTGGTGGGACTGTCGATATAAGTGGTGGAGTTACAGCAGGTCAAGTTGTAAGTCTTGTATTAGATATGCCATTAACAAGGACTACTGATTACCAAAACAGTGGTGACTTTCTTGCATCAGATGTTAATTCTGATTTTGACAAGATGTACATAGGTGCAGTACAGAACGAGAACACGATTGACCGTAGCATTCACATGAAAGATGTTGATGTTCCGCATTACATAAGTAGTGTTGCTCAACCAATGGAACTACCGTTAAAGGCTGACAGGGCTAACAAACTATTGTCCTTTGATTCTAATGGACTTCCTGCGGCTGTAACAAGTGCTACTGCTCTAGCTTTAATTTACAGTGGTACAGGTTCTCCTGAAGGTGCGGTAACTGCTACAGTAGGGTCGTTATTTTTAAGAACTAATGGTGGTTCAAATACCACTTTGTATGTGAAAGAATCAGGATCAGGCAATACTGGTTGGGTTGCAAAATAAACTAAATTACGTAGGAATATATTATGAGTATCAAACAACACGGTGGAGTCTTTGGGCGCAATCCAACATTTAACGATTTGACTATTGAAGGTGATTTAATCCTCAACGGTGAAGTCTTTACTGGTTTAGACTTTCAAGGGAGCTGGAATGCAAGTACAAACTCTCCTAGTTTAGCCTCGAGTACAGGTACGAATGGCGAGTTTTATATTGTCAGTGTAGCGGGTACTACTAATCTCAACGGTATTACTAATTGGGGTATAGGTGATTGGGCTATATTCAACGGTACTGTATGGCAGAGAGTTGAGGGTGGTGCTGATGGTAACTTTGATGCTTTGAATGCTAATAGTTTGACTGTAAACGGTGCTGATGCTGTTGCTATAGACGACTATATACTTCATAACGGAGACAACAACACTAAGTTTGGTTTTTCTGGTAATGATGCTTGGAAGGTTAGAACAGGTGGAGTAGATGCTATCACGGTGGATGGATCTCAGAACGTCACAATTCCCAACGGAAACCTTACTATTGGTGGCGTAGATTTAAATATAACTGGAAATATAAATCATTCAGGAGATGGTGATACTTTCTTTGGGTTCAATGCTAATGATTCATGGAGAGTTGTCACAGGTGGTGCTGAGGGAATAAAGGTAGACTCCTCCCAGAACGTCACAATTTCCAACGGAAACCTAAATATATCTGGTACAAGCGTAACTAATGGCTGTCGTGTACAATTTACAAACGCGGCCGCTAGTAAAGTATATCAGGTTGGTTCAGGGCAGTTAGGTGTAACTAATGCTGGTTTTGCAATACGAAATGTGACTGACAGTACCTTCCCATTAGTCATTGATGATAATTCTAACGTCTCGATTCCTAATGGAGACCTTACAGTCGCTTCTGGTAACGGTGTCTTCCTTGGCGGTACAGCCGCTGGAAATAAGCTCGATGATTACGAAGAGGGAACTTGGACTCCTACGTTTAAAGATAGTTCTAGCAACAGCGCAAGCGCAAGCACAGCAACAGGTACTTATGTAAAAATTGGGTCAGTAGTGCATATACAAGGTACTTTAATTGACATAAATACTTCTGGATTAACTGGTGGTAATAGCGCCTTGCTTGGTGGATTCCCGTTTACAATCAATAACGCTAGTGCTACTAGAGCCCATGGTTTATTGCAGTCTAACGATGTTACTTTTACAGAAGGTACACTATACCTACAAGGTAATAACGGACAAGTTCAAGCTGGCTTTAAATTTAATAAAACAGGTGCGGCCGCACAACAGATAGTTGTTAACGCATTTACCTCTGGTTCGGCTGACGTGTTTTTCTCAATGAGCTATCAAACAACTGCATAACTTAACCAATACGCCTAGTGGATTCTAGGCACAGACAAAAAGGAAAATACCATGTTAGAAAAAGTAATATCTCAAGACAAGATAGAAATCGTAGGCGAATTTAAAGCAGTACAGGTTCGCACTAAAACAGCAGTAATGGAAGATGGCGCAGAGCTATCCTCTGGCTACAGCCGTCACGTAGTAATGCCTGATGCTGACCTAAGTGCAGAGTCAGCAGAAGTGCAAGCTATCTGTGGCGTTGTTCATACTGATGCAGTGAAAGCGGCTTATCAAGCATCTCTACCTGTAGAGGAAGAAGCTGAAGAAGAAGCTGAAGAGTCATCTGAAGAGGGAGGAGAATAACATGACAACTTATGTAACAGCAGACATCAGTGCGGCAAACAGCTTTAGCTCTACCGTATTTTTTGATGGTGATTTTAACTTCTCTGTATCAGGGACTTTTGCTTCTGGCACAACTATTACTGTACAGCGTAGCACAGATGGCACAACTTTTCATGATGTAGATACCTTTACATCGGCTGGTGAGTTTGTAGGGTTTGAACCTGAACCAGCTATGCGTTATCGGGCTGGCTGTAAATCAGGCGAGTATGGAGGTTCTGGTACGGTCACTGTTAGATTTGGTGGAGTCTGGAGATCACCTGTTTCTTAATTGGTAACAGCTATGTCAGACAAGGAAAATCAAATGATAGAATCATCAAAAGATGCATTAGATGTATTGGCAGGGTCGACTGCTGTGTTTAGCCTAGCAGGTATATTACCTCCAGTGGCGGCATTGTTTACCATTGTTTACACTGGTATTCGTATATGGGAAAGTGAAACAATTAAAGAGTTAAGAGGCAAAAAATGATGTCAGATAAAGGTGTTGTCATTCCAACTTGGGCTATTCCTTTGGTCGTTAGTTTGTTCGTGGGTGCTATTTCTTATGGTGCGGCACAGGCTAATGCTGAATCTACCACAAAAGAAGTTAAAAGAATCGAAGTCATAGTCAAAGAGACTGCAAAGAAAGCACAAGAAAATGGTCAGGCTCAGGCTGTAACAGAGACTAAGGTTGATGCAATCGTAGAGTCATTGGCTAGACAGGAAAAGATACAAGAGAAGACTAACGATCAGATCTCTGCATTGGTACAGGCACTACTGGCTAAACAGTGAAACTGGTAGTTGCATTACTGTTCATAATAGATGGTCAAATAGATAGCAATAAAACTGTTTATTATGAAGAGATAGATACTTGCAGATATTGGTGTCAAGAATATTCACGTGATGTAAGTTATTATGAATCCATGAAGTGTGTTTGCAAGCTTGCATGGGTTAACTCTGATGAAACTATAATCGAATAATTATGGGCATACTAAGTCAAATACTAGGTAGTGGTGATGTAATCTCTAAGGGATTAGGCCTAATAGATTCCATGCATACCTCAGAGACAGAAGCTATCGAAGCAAAGACTAAAGCTAAAACAGACTTGCTTAGTTCTTACGCTCCCTTTAAAATTGCACAACGATACCTCGCTCTTATATTTGGATTCACCTTTGTTGGTTCTTACATCATGGTGTTAACCTTATTCTTTATGGATCGAGATATCACCGCAATACAAGAAATCATAACTGCATTTAAAATAGATTGGATCATGCTAACCATCGTAGGTTTTTACTTTGGCGGTGGTGCGTTTGAAGGCGTTATGAATAAAGGCAAAAAGTAATGGACGATTGGAGTCAGTGGGAAACATGGGTTGGTTTAATCTTGGGATTACTTCTTCTAGGCAGTATAGCCGTAGCATTTTGGTTAGTATGAGATACTTTAATATAAAAGATTTCGATTGTCAGGAAACAGGCAACAATGAAATGTCAGAAGATTTCCTCAATAAACTGGATGACTTACGGCACATCTGTGGCTTCCCCTTTATTATCACCAGTGGTTACAGAGATCCATCCCATAGCATTGAGGCAAGAAAAACAAAGGCAGGTAAAAAAGCAGGAACCCATGCGCAAGGGATCGCGGCAGACATACGAATCAATAATGGAAATGAAGCCTACCAAATTATTAAGAACGCACAGTCAATGGGATTTAATGGTATAGGCGTAGCAAAGACTTTTATTCATGTAGACACTAGGCAGACTATGCCTGTTATGTGGACGTACTAATTACTTAGGTTGTCTGCTGTACTGCTTTCCTGCTTTAGTATCTCTTCTTTTCTTAGCTGTAGTTCTTGCATATTGGGCATCAGTCAATGCGGCAATTCTTTTTGTAGGTAAGTATCTCTCACCTGTAGCTTTTGGACCTTGAGTGCTAGGCTTACCAGACTTAGTTCGCCACTTCTGTTTACCCCATTTAAGTAAAGACTTTTGTGACTTACGCATAGCCATTAGCGGTATCCTCCACCAGCCGCTTTATAACGTCTAGCTAACAACTGGGCTTTACGTGCTGACCATTGCCCTGAACGACCACCCTTGTTCCCAGCCTTAATAGACTCGAACATACTCTTCCGCATGGTAGGCTTGGTGTAGTTACCAGCTTCATTGACTCGTGACTTTGCCATTATTTTCTCAACATTGATTTTTTCTTTCTAGCTGGTTTAGTTTCTTTTTTCTTTGGTCTACCAACTTTACTACCGTATGTACCTTTACCGTAAGGCATTTGATTCTCCTACCATTTACTTTTGTTTGCCCAGTATGCCGCAGACATTACACCTTTTGCAATGTTCTTAGCATGACGAGCCTTGAATGATTTACGTCTAGCTTTATCTTTCTTTGACTGAGGGTTAGACCCTGCACCAGACACACCTTGTTGACCGTAACGAATAGTCTTTACTTTGTCACCAGACTTAGCAACAACAACATGAGATTTTGTTGGATGGTTGGGCGTTCTCTTAGGTTTGTTGTACCCAGATACACCGATTCTTTTGAGAAGACTCTTCTTTTCCATGCCCCAATTATACCAAAAAAAGCCCTCGAAAGGGCAAAACAACAAAGGGGATTATTTTTAGTCATCGTGCTGTAACACGACATCTAAGAAATTGTGCGTCTCCGAAGTTAACACTCCGCCTATTCTACATTAAACGAAGGATGATGCAAACTTAATTGTTCTTCAGTAGGTGGTTTAAGTAATGCTTCTTCTTCCGCAGTAACCTCAGACCACAGTATGTCTATCTCTTCTACTGCATAAGCAGGTAGTGCAGACCCATACAAAACAGCCTCCATAATAGAATCCATCTTGGCAGGAACATCACTTAATCCGCAGTTAACAGATCTGTCTCTTAACTCAGTTAGGAATGTACTCATGGTTTACTCCAGTTAAATCTTAACGTGATCTATATTGTATTTCTTTGCCAGATCATCTAATAAGTTTCTTGCTAGTTGTGAATGTCCTGCAAAAGAACAGCCTACTGCCTCAAAAAAAACTTCAGCACTTTCTAACTTATTTTTTTTAGACCTTAATTTGCACAGTTCACTTTCATTGTTTTCTTTTGCTCGTTGCATTATTTCTTTAAAAATTCTTATTGCGTATTCTGTATATTCATCTCTATTCATAACAGTCTATCCTCATGGTATTTAATTAACTCATTGAACTCTTTCAACATTTCTCTGTAATCAGCGGTGTATAACTTCTTGATCTTTCTTTTGTCCTGATGCATCTGCCTAACAAAATCCTCACCGTACCAATCAATCATCCATAACGTGTACTGACCTTCAGCACTTCCCTTACTCATCCCAAATGCATTACATCCCTTACACTGTGGATGGACGTTCTCAATCTCCAATGCCCAATACGAACTAGAACCCTTAGCTATGTAGTGACCACCATCTGCATCCTTCCAATGCAGTCTCTTATCACAAGAAACACACTGGACCATGCCATATTCATCTGCGGCTGATATCCTTGCCAACTTTTGTATCGCTGTTAAACATTTTTTTCTAAGCGTTTGAGCCATCTGTTTGCCTTATTTTACCATACCCTGTAGGGTAGCTTATCTTTTTGCTTAAACGCGCTGAAACAGCCCTTAAAACGCCTCTAACAGCCCTTCTATGACCCATACCGTGACTACTTCTTGGTTTTCTTTTTTTGTCGATCCCATTCTGCTTGTTCATCTTGTACTAGAAGCCAGTATCCACTTCCTAAAACAAACATGATGGCAAGCCATGCAACTCCGCATATATATTCCATATTATTTCTCCTTTATTTTTCCATAAGTTCTTTTGATGGAAAGGGAATGTGTACCCCTGTACGTTCTACTAAGCCCCGATTGATAGCATCATAGACTTTGGCTACTTTGTCGGACTGTATTTCTGTTGTTGATTCAATGTCGAACATAGTGTTCTGTATTTGTTTCCAAAATGTTTTAAATGATTCTTGTGTCCATGGTATTTCAATGTCACCTTTTATGAATTTAGCGTTCATCTGGTGGTAGACCCCTGCATCGTTCAATCTTTTGGCCGCTTCTCTAAAGTAAACCTCAAGGGCGGCTTGTTGTTTGGGTGATCGTGGCTTCCCAAAGGTGTAGGTAAACGTAATGTATTGTCTTTCCTCATAAAGTTTATCAACAAACTTCTTGAACATTTCTTTCTTATGTTCGTTGTTAATTGTGTATTGAACACCCATTAAGCTTTCCTTTTGATTAAGTTTTTTCTGAGCCATGTTTGCGAAATGCTTAAATGAACTTCAGGTTTTTCTGCTACTTTGCCTTTTGGTTTAATATGTTTGTGTCCAAAATACTTACCTTTGCCTATTCGTCTGCCAATGGTATCGACAGATAAATCAGTAAGGTCTGCAATCTGCTGTAATGTATACCATTTTTGACGTTCAAACTTATCAGTAGACTTGTCTACAAACTTAACTTCTTTTTTGGGTTTGGTTCGTTTCTTTTCTTCAAAGTGATGGTCCCTAGCCGTGCCTTTGTGTCTAAGCTTGTCACAACAACTTGTATAAGAAATTTCAAACGCTCTAGCCAACTCCCTTCGGTCATACATATTGCCAGAGACAAGGTTTGGATTACTGCCTAGATACTGAAACAATTTTTTAGCGTTCACATAGTTCTCCTTTACTGAAACATTTCTTTTAGTTTGTTAATCTCTGTTAGCGCAACCTTTCTTCTTTCTTCCTTTGTGCCAACACCCAATAGTTCTTCTGGTTTGTAAAGTCTATGTGACAGTGTACCACCTGAACCAGTAAACACTCCTGAGTTAGTTAACAATCCAAGAATTGCATCAATATCTGGGAACTCAAATCGCTTGTTGTTCGACTCCTTTTCTGAGTGTGTTAAGTCAAACGCCTTGTTAATATCTTCTCGACTAAACTTCGCTATCTTTTTACCGTACTCTCGCCTAGCTAATTGTAAAGATTCCGAATCAGGCCATTGAGATTGCATACGCGCTACCCCATAAACGTTTTGTAATCGCATAAAAAAGTAAGCAATAGAATCCTTCTCCTCATTGTTAAAGGAGGCTGGTTGATTTGTTGTAGTCTGAGTTAAGCTTTGCATATTCGCTTTTAGAATTTCGTTTATCTGCATTTTGTTCATTCCTTATTTTGTTGTTTGTTTCCCAAGTTCTAACACTTGCCTTCCAATCTTTCATCTTACTCTTGCCTATCATCCAACCTTTCGATTCATAGAAGTCAATAAAAGTCTGTGCGTTAATACCGTTTTGTCTGTGATTACAATATTCCATAACTTGTTCAACACTAGGGGGAGTGAAACGACCCCCTTTATTAATTGTATTATTATTTGTATTATTAATTGTATTATTAACTTCTATTATTTCGTTGATAGGGTATCCATCTTTTTGTAGAGAGGTATCTATTATTTTATTGGTACCCTCCCCATTAATTCGTATATACCTCTTAACTATTTGCTTAGTGCCTTCTTTGTATTCAAGTTGTACGTTAATGTATCCTCGTGTCTTTAGTTGTCCTATCCAACCGCTCACTGTGTTCTTGTCCACGTCATAAAGATCAGCAAAGTATTGATTACCTGCCCAACAATAGCCTTCTTGCTTACACAATGCAGTGATCTCTGCGTACAACAATCTAGCCAATGGTTTCAATGTCTTGTCATACCGTACATCAGCAGTCAAGATGGCAAAATAGGCTGGCTTATCCATGTCACTCACCAGCCGCAATAAACTCGCTGACTTTAACTTCGCAAGCACTAGCTAACTTGTTAAGTGTCTTCATGTTAGGTGATCGGTGGTTATTTCTGATTAAACTTAACGTTGCAATGTCCAACCCTGCACTGATTGCAAGTTGACTTTGGTTTAGTCGTAGCTCATACATAAAATGATCGATTGATTTGTTGATGTCCATATTGACTCCTTAGTAGTGAATGCCGACTGTAAATTATTTTTAATCTGTAGTCAAATATTGTTTGACATACAAGCAATGGTCGTTCATTATACTGTGACAAACAACAAAAGGAGTAAGATATGAGAGACCATCCAATACAATGTCCAGATGATTTAGAAGATCGGCAAGCTTTTTTCTATCCTGATATAGATCCGTCATGTCCTGTTAGTGATTTCGATCATTTCACAGATAAAGAACGTGCTGAATATGACTTCGTACATGGGCATAATCCAAACGATAAAGAGACTGTTGAGTATGAAAACCATTACGGTAAGTTGTATGCACAGTCAGCTAATCAACAGCATAGGAGCGAACAATGAGTACTTGGAAAACATTATCGGCAATAGATTGCAGTAAACACGTGGAGAAGAAAGGCAACTTGTCCTACCTATCATGGGCGTGGGCATGGTCACAACTGATGGAGAACTTTCCTGATTCCACATACTGGTATGACGAACCTATTGTGTATGACAACGATACGGTTGAGGTTGCGGTGTCTGTGAAAGTAAAAGATAACACCCATAAAATGTGGTTGCCAGTGATGGATAATCGTAACAAGTCCATTGTTAACCCTACATCCAGAGACATATCAGATGCACGTATGAGATGTTTGGTCAAGGCTATCGCTATGCATGGGCTAGGTGCTTACATTTACGCAGGAGAAGATATAAACCCAGTGGTTGCTAGTGCCATCCTAAGTGAAGAGCAAGCCGCAGAGATCAAGATGCTGTTAGCTGAGTACGAGATAGATGTTAAGAAGTTTCTTAGTCACTTTAAGTCTAGTTCAGTAGATGAGATGTTGGCTGTACACTATTCTAAAGCTATTAATGCATTGAAGGCAAAGGCTAAGTGATTGTCCTAGAACATGAGCAGGGAAGTAATGAGTGGTTTGCCGCACGATTGGGTAGACCCTCAGCTTCTATGTTTAACAAGTTCATTACATCAGCAGGGAAGGCTAGTACATCAGCCGATAGTTATATAAACGAGTTGATTGCTGAACGACTTACTGGTTTGCGTGTTCCTATCTATGTTAACGAGCATATGGAAAGGGGTACAAGGCTAGAGCCTGAAGCCAGAGAGATGTATGAGTTTGTCACTGACCAGAAAGTAACAGAATATGGGTTTATACTGGATGATTCTGAAGAGTTTGGTTGTTCACCTGATGGTTTGGTGGGTGAGGATGGCGGCATAGAGATCAAATGTCCTGCTGATTCCACTATGATAGGCTATCACAGAAACAATAAATCTTTTATCAACAAATACAAACAACAAATCATGGGCTGTATGATGATTACAGGGCGTAGTTGGTGGGATTTAATGGCGTACTCTGAAACTATACCCCATCTTATTGTAAGAGTGGA
>Ga0181405_1000091_pt1 | contig 28782 bp, 58 predicted proteins | sample 28SPOviralmetaG_FD_130134 | JGI IMG/M metagenome (GOLD analysis project Ga0181405, IMG submission 130134) | Marine viral communities from the oligotrophic San Pedro Time Series (SPOT) site, San Pedro Channel, CA, USA - 28 SPOT_SRF_2011-11-29 | ecosystem: Environmental > Aquatic > Marine > Strait...
ACATAAATGATCTATCTGCAATATTCATCCAATGCATTTCTGGATTATGATCATAAGGTCTACCCCATTTTTTGGCTTTCCATTCATCAGGTTGGGCAATATAATAAGACGTATCTTTATCACCTATTTTGCCGAGATCGTGAAACATTGCACAAAATACAATAGTTTCTTTATCTAAATCATCGACATGCATTCCCATCTTTTCAAATAATTTCCAATATTCTAAAGACCATCTAATCACATTTAATACGTGAGCAGTGTATCCTCCTGGAAAAGCATTATGAAACCATTTAGTTGCTGAAGCAGGTGCTATTTGCATTCTATCTTCAAAGTGTTCATGTAACTTTTTTATATTTTGTAAACGTTCGCCCTTAAACGTTGTATCTATAACCTCATGTAGTAGTCGCCAATTTTCTACTATTTGTTCTGCAGATATATTCATGCATTCTCCTTACTTTTCTTTTCTTTGCTAAGCCATGGCAATTTAAAAATATTAACATTTGTAAATTTATATGGTTGTACATGTTTAGATTCTAATATATCAACTACATTTACCCACTTAGGATTCATCGTATCTCTAACTTGATATACACCATCTTTACCATCTGTACCTTTTAAAAGAATAAAGTCACCATAATCAAATGGACCACCCCATCTTGCTAGTAAATTTCTAGACAAAGCAACAAATTTATATTGCGATGCTTTACTAATACGAATTTTAGTACCATCTGCAGTAATATTTGGTGTGTTGTCTGTTTGTTGATATGTTGGTTGATACATCGTAACGTCAACTGATATTCCGTAAGCATAGAACTCATCTAATTCTTTGCCTAAACGTTCATTTTCATACATGACTTCCTCATAATATGACTTATACATGTTACGATTAGATTTCATAAACTTAATACTGACGTAGCCATTTACCATCGTAATCGCTAAGATTGAAAGTAGATATTTATGTAGTGTATTCAATGTGAACTCCTGTTTTATTATAGTAGAATATACACGTAAAAACCAATACATGTACATGCTTTTTTTCACTTTTTTGTAACTTTTTTGTGGACCCGGGGAGATTCGAACTCCCGTCCGGTATACGCTCAACAATGAGTCATTCACAGCTTAGTTAGGTTCCAAATACGGTAGCTACCTACAACCCACCATTGGTCAGTTTACAGATTGACAACTGGGTTTTGGTTTAAGTCCAAAATGGCCAACGACTTTGTGTTCAACTTATTTTATGCTCGGGTGTTGAACAACCCAAGAACTTAAGCAGCGTATGCGTAAGTTGGTTGAGCATTACCGATTGGTAAATCAACCGAGTAATCATACTCAGCTAAATGCCAATCAATGTCCAACCCGTGTAGCGATTCATCGCCAATTGAGTTAGTGAACCTTTTGTTACGAGTCTTGTTCAAACTCCGCTGCACTCTATTGTCAAAAAGCACCCGTCGATTCCATACGGGCCCATATTTTAATATTCTTCGTCGTATCCTAATTGACCGAAATCACGATCATCGTCGTCTAATTGTAAATCTTCTAATAGTAATTTAACAGCATCCCAATCTTTATCATCGATCGCTGCTTCTAACCTAAGTATAATATCTTTAATACCCATCTTGTTTGTCTCCATAGTTGATGCTATATATGGTTCTTTACTAATAATTCGTGTACTAGATATTGCTTCGGAGTCCACTCCGTTTAGGTATGAAATGTTTATTTGCATTTATGCCTCTGCTAATTTATAACTTAACTTAAAACCAGAATTTTTATTTTTCGCTAGCGCATAATCATAAATCAATGCTTGAAAAATTTCCATTGCGGTTTCATCTAACTTTATTTCCCCATCTGTTACTGTTTCCAACAAATCCTTATTATTCTTATATAAATTGCGTACTTCATTACAAAGTGTGTGCCAATCTAATATTGGGGTTGAAAACTCTGATATTTGATGATCTGTTACCATACCAATAATTATGCCTTCAAGGTTGTGTTAATGTAAACTTTTTCCATATAAGAATATACACGTAAAAATTAATATAAGTACATGTTTATTTTTATAACTTTTATAACAATTACTCGGACTCTGGAAGTCCCATATTTTTAAGCAATTCGCCAACTTTATCTTTGGTTTTATACATGTCACTAGCTTTGTTTTTTCTAAAGGTGACTACAGATCTACCATTAATCGTTGGCATGCCATGATCATCTTCGCCAATTTCTTTTACCACAATAGATTTGTTTTTAAACCTACCTACTTTAATTGTATCACCAACTTTAACATCTATTTTAATCATCACATATTTCCTTGCTTGCGTAATCACTTAAAACATCTGGTAAAAACGCGTGAATAAAAAGTGCTCCACTAATTTTTATAGCCCTCCACCAATGTTTAAAATATCCTACCCTTTGTTCTTTTAAGTGGTTTGTCATTTCTTTTTTACCAAATCCTTAACCATTTCTGAAGTATTATTTTTAATCTCTTCGATATCAGCATCTATATCTTTTAACACTGCTTTAAGATCCACTACAGCAACATTTTTTACAACGCTAAATGTAGCCTTAACACCTTTTCCATAAATATGATCTGCTACTGGAAAATCTACTTGTTCGAATTCTAACTGATGATACCAAGGTTCTGGTTTTCCAGATTCAAATCCTAATGTTCGGACACCACCACCAGGAACCCACCCAGTATCTGGTTCTCCACCATCGGCAGAATAACTATTAGTGTTTGAAGATTGTTCTATTATCCTATTCATCAGTAATAAATATTACCTCCATCAACAAAATTAAATACTATTAATCCTATCAAGATTCCCATAGCAATCCATTTTGGAATCATTGATAACAATAATACCTTAGTTTGTTTATCCATTATCTTCGGTAGATTCTGGAACTGTATCTGACATCTTCATAATGTTAAGCTTTTCCTCTTCTAACTTTGCAATCCAATCACTAAGCAAATCTATTATTTTATTTTTGGTGACATCATGGTCATCGTTATCTAATATTTTATCAACCCATTTTTTATAAGTTCCTAAAAATCCAGATAACCATATAGCAATTTCTGCCCTTTCTTCGGGCCATGATTTTTGTCCCATTGGTTTTCTCCTATCTGTTAAAAAATACAAAGACCTTATATTGCAAAGATCTCAAATTAAACGAACAAAACAAAAATATGTGAAGGAAGGCATCTCGTATTTTATTTTTAGACGTAAATGCCAATTCGTCTCTTATAAGGGTATGAGTTCCGCTCTTTTCTACAAAATGTCTATGAGACCAAAACGTAGCACCAAAAATGTCCCCTTTGGTGATAATATCATTGAATGATAATTTAGTTTTATCTGTAGAATATGTTATCACTTTAAACTCACACGGTCTAGACAAGACTTTTATCTTTATAATTGCACCTCTTCGAACACCTTTATAGTGAACTATTTCTACAAACGAAGGAGTCAAAAATTTAAATAATTTTCCTTCGCGATCTAAAAATAATTTCTTTACAAGTTCGTAGGGAGCACGGACTTTGGTCTTGACTTTAATTACACCCATATAGAATAAGTACTATTGCTTACGAGGTTTTTTAGGTGGATATGTTCCTAAATCCAGAAACCATCCACCATTATCTTTAGCTCTAATTTCGTCTATTATATCATCGGCTATTCTTTCTCTAGCGGCTGATGAGTCCAAATTAGTTTGTCCACTCTGCTTTTCCAATACTCGCATAATTAATTTTTTCATTATATTTTCCTTAAACTGAAATTTGTAGGGAATATCCATTCGTATGGAATTCGTTTTGTTGGTTTCTTAACGCCATGAGATATAGCTATATGCTTATAAAAAAAGCATGTCTTATCTTCCACATTTAGAAATTTTTGATCAACCATTGGATTACGTACATCATTAATTAGTTCATACATTTGATCTAACCATATTTCACCGTATTTATTTTTTGCAATGAATTGACCATCTGCATCTATATCGTATTTTACTTTATTCATTAAGTTTTTACCACCAAATATTTGATGCAATCCATCGAAATGTCCAGTACCACCAAATAATACAGATTCTGGATCGTAATCTTTAGGCCATGTCATTGCCATATATCTAGCAAAATTCTTGCACGGATACATTGGAGCTCTAAATCCTTGATGCTCTTTATAATAATCACAAAAAGTTTTTGCTAATTCCATCATAGTCCATGGCTTATCTCTATTTTCCAATACATGTACCATATCGTCAGCACATTTTTTTGGACCTTCTAATAACCACTCTCGTACATTAGTTCCTTTAGGATAATAGATTTGAAATAAATCATTTCGTGCATGACGTTCAGTTACAAACCTTTCTTTTAATCCATTTGGTCCTTGACTTCTAAGAGTTTTATGTGTCAACCAATGTTCGTTTGAGAATGAAAATACCATTGTAAGCCAAATTCGTTGATGTAAATTTGTAACTTCTCTCATATCCTCACAATATGGATGTTCATGCCAATGAAGACGATGAGAAAATATTTGATAATCATCTCGTAATAATTCATCTTCACGTTTATCAAATGCTTCGCACCATTCAAAAAACTTTGATTTGCGTTGATCTAAAGTCCAATCTTCCATCCATGAGGTTTTAGGTTTACCTCTTGCATCTAATTCTGGAGATATAGTATTATTGTATGTTATGTTCATAATGTCCACCCCATTATTATGAAATAAAAATATGCTACAGCTGCCAACACAAATAATGTTGTCTTAAGATAAATCATTTGTATATCATGCTCATTAACTGCTCTTTTATTTTTTTCTACTTTGTCCCATTTGTTCATGATAATATCCTTAGCTTATATAGTTTTCTTTTTGGTGGACCGTCTAAAGGTTCCCAATGAGTTTTCAAATTTTCTGATACAGTTAAATAAAAACTTAGTTTTTTCCATACACATATTAATGTGCAAGATCTTCCAAATATATCTGCAGAAATAACCCGATAATTATCTTCATCTGGATATTTCTCATCGTATCCATAATATTTGTTCCACCAAATGTTGATCACTTTATTTGTAAATCTTGGATCCACTTAGGAACATTATTTTGCATGTAATGCTGTATAACGAATGCTTCACATATATGAGAGAAGAACCAAACGAATGTAAGTATTGGAACATAGATTCTAAAATCTAATCCAACGATTTCAATTCCTAACCAAGTTAGAAATAACATTCCTATTGTTTTAGTCAAAAATCCCATTGCTGAAAAGCTTAAGCTCATTAAATTTCCTCGTGCCATTACGACATAAATTCCCATAACCAAATGTAGTAAGTTTAAAACTGACGGTGCTAATACACCCATTAAAAAATACTCAGTCATTTTTTTCTGCTTCCTTTGCTATTAAAAACCACATTACTAAACTACCTAAAAATATCATAGTAAACATTATCATTCTTTATTTTCCTTCTTTTTAAAAATTTTATCCCAATTCTTATCGTATTTTTTCTTATCTATTATACGACTTTTATCGCCCTTACCAGCATTAGAATATTTATTTTCTTTTTTCATACTTTATTAAATCACTCCATTGCATCAGCTTCATTTTCTTAAGAGATGCACCGTTTCTGAGTTCCATATTTGTAACTATTTTATTCTCTATCATTAAATCCAACATGCATTTTACATCACATAGTTCTTGAATTAACTTATCATTCTTTTGAAACGTTTGAGTTCTAATTGCTTTACTACATTCTTGTATCAATTCACCACATTCTTCCATGGTGATGACCATAAGTTCTTCTAATTTTTCCATTATTTTACCGTTTCGCTAGTTGCCCATCCACCTTCCTCAACTGGTGCATGCCTTGCTCCTTCATACTCCACATCTTGCCATTGTCTATCTGGATGATCTACAGCTTTAGCTTTATTAATACAACACTTTTTATATTTCTTACCACTACCACATGGACATTTTTCATTTCTACCAATTTTCTTTTCAGCAACGTGTGGTTCCAATGGAGTTGCATTATCATGAATCGTTATTCCATTTAAATGATCTATTTCATGTTGTATACACACTGTTTCTAGTAGTCGTAGTTCATTATCTTTTTCGATCTTAGATTTTTCCCAACTACCTTTAACTCCATCTTCAGTTTCATCTCCACTAAAATACCATCCACTATCTTCTTGTGCAGTTTTAACAACTACATTACGAAATCTTTTTGTGTACACTCCTTTTTTTGGAAATGATAAACATCCTTCATAAAATGTTATTTCATCAAATGCATCTGTGATTTTTGGATTGATTAATATTAATGGTTCACGTACATTAACTACAGCTACTTGTGCATCGATACCAACTTGATTGGCGGCTAAGCCTATCCCATCTTTGCGTTTAGCAAGAATAGTAAATAGCTCAGCCGCAATTTCCATACCCTCTTCAACTGAAACTTCTCGTAGCTTCTGATTAATGAGATGATTGTCTTCTACAAAACAATTCGGTATTGATCTCAATCGTTTACCTCGGTAAGTTTGCCTTTAGAGCCGATTTTTTTAAGATACAATTTTGCATCTTCTTTGTCACGTGCCATAAAAGTGTAACCTTCATCAGATTTCCATTTTTTGTAAGTGGAAAATTGACTTTTTTTCTTTGCCATCCTCTTATCCTTTTTTATGGTTTAAAAAATCTTTTTGTTTCTTCAAAGCTTCAGCTGCAGTTTTTGCCTCTTTAGCTTTCTTTGCATGAGTCAAAAGGTTCTTCTGTTCCTTAACCTTCATAGCTTCCTTATTCTTCTTACGTTTTTCTCGTAAGGCTTCTATGTCTGTTATTGGACGTGTGCCCTTTAAGTCTGGCTGCTCAACACCTTTATGGTAAACAGTACCATCGGCTGTAACAAATTCCGTCATCCATCGCCACCCTCGAGGTTTAGTTTCTCGTGTGGAAACATTTGATCCAAATAACTTATCTCGTTCAGACTTCGACATTAATGATAAACATCTATTATGTAAAGCTCTACTACCCATTACAGATACAGCATCCAAACTTACATTGGCAACTGGTTCTCCTGTACTTTTACAATCCATGTATGCTACTCCATTTATGAAGTAACCACCATTTTTCTTAAATGTAGCTTTTTGACTCATTACTTACTCCTATGTGTTAATAAGGTTGGCGTACAATTGTAAATACCTTTGATTAAACCGTCTTCATTCATAACTTTAACTTGCACATTCTTACGCATAACTTTCTCAACCACACCAGGTGCCATAGTTCTGCCATTCATCTTAACAGTGACTAGATCACCTTTCTTAAAGTTGAATCTATAGTTTGCAGTTAATTCATTGATACGACTGATAGCTAATTTATTTAGCATCCTCAAATCGTCCATATTCATATTGTTAACTTGTTCAATTAATGTCATTTAGTAACCTCTATTGTTTATTTATTATTCATTTATTATACCTAAATCTACACGATTCCAGGATTAAAGTACATGCTTTTTTTCACTTTTTTTAAAATAATTTTTTGCTCTTTTTTATTATGTGAATGAATAAACGTTAATTTATTATTTGCACTTGACTTCGTTATAAGACTTATTTTGTCCTGATCAAACAACGTATTGATATACTTAACTGCCTCATGATAACCTTTACTAATAAAGATACTAGTTGCAGTTGGCATTACTGAGTGCAGGGTGAGAGTCGAACTCACTAACTTCGGGTTTGCAATCCGAGCCCTTGACCGTTTGGGTACCTGCACATTTTTACTTTTTTGGTAGTTCTTAAGCCACCTATCCCATGACCCAGTACCAGATACAGTTTTATTACCTGTACTTGACCGTCTGTCTATAGAATCTAAATGTTTTTTAGTAGTACTACTTACAGGTTGAACATATCCACCAGTTTTGTGAGGATATACTATATGCGCGGAATATTTTTCTACATCGCTACACCTAATACATTCCTTATACCCAAGATGGAGTCTAGAATTGTTAATAAATTTACCACATGTTTTACAGTTTCTCATATAACCTTTATTTCTTATACTAGAATCTACACGTAAAAACCGGTATAAGTACATGCTTTTTTATAAATTTATTTCCTGTTCTTGTTCATACGTTTTTAAGATTCTCTTAACTAGTGGATGTCTAACACAATCTTCTCTAGTAAACTTCATGTGTGATACACCTTCAAGATCTTTCGTTCTAAACCACATATCATAAAATCCACTCTTCTCAAATGCGACAGTACCATTTGCTTTGTATTTGTCACATTGAGACATGTCACCTTGAATAATCATCTTACAATTTTCAGATATTCTAGTAACTAATGTTTTTATTTGCATAGGTGATACATTCTGAGCTTCATCTAATATTACATAGCAATCTTCTAGATTAGTTCCACGTAAGAAGTTTAATACTCCAACTTCAACTTTACCATCATGAACTAATTTTAATGCTCGGGATTTACCAATAATTTTATCTAATATGGTAAATGTAGATTCATTATACTGTTGTATTTTTTTATCTAATTCTCCAGGTAAAAATCCTAACTTATCTTCGTTACCAACATCAACAGTAGGATTTATAATGATTAATTTATTATATGGTGTTCCTCTCCTCAAAACATCTTGTAATGCTTTATAAATTGATACATACGTTTTACCGGTACCAGCTATTCCATGGCACAATACTAATTGATTTGAAAAGTCACCAATTTTGTGTGCAAATAGTTTTTGATTTTCTGTTTTCGGTATAAAGTTATTAACAATTTTCGGAATAGAACCTATTTGGGTTTTATAAACTTTATGTTCAGCCATAACATCTCCACTTTAACTGCGTTTTATAACCTTAAATATTTGGATATATTGCTATTCTTATTGCAAAGTATCAACTCTTTGAGTTCTTTTTTCTTCTTCCTGTTCTTCGCTAACTTCTTCTTGTGGTTTGTCCTTATAAACTTCCCAGAATTTCCAATTACGTTTTGTTTCTGGTTCAACTTCAATTTCTTTTCGTTTAACACCTGAAGCCAATTCAAATGCCATATTTGCCGCTACAACTAAAGCAACAGCTAATGGATCAAATACAAATATTAATATGAATATAAACCATTTTACAACAGTGTCAATTTCAGTATCAAAAATTCTTGCTAAATAAATAGCTGGTCCAACATCCACACCAGTTTCTACCAACGCAACCTTCAGATCACCAATTTCTTGTTTAAGATCTAACGTTGCTTGATTCATTTCGGAGATTTGTGGTTGATACTCTTCTCTTAACTTTTTTCTAGCTGTGCGGTAATTATCGGGTAATTCAGTAATAGCAGTTTCTAACTCTAACTTTAAAAACTCTTTATCTTCCTTTAGTTGCTCTAACTGATCTTCCTTAAACATTAAGGTTGTAGATTGTTTTTCAAATCCAGTTGTAGCTCCTTGATATGCGTTAGATAAATAACCAAATATCCCAGCTGATGTTATGAGTATGAGAATAATAGTGCCGACGAGTAAATAGTTCTTTAAGAATGCGGGAATCTTATCCCAATATCTATAAAGAAAGGATGCCACTACCAGTTTAGCGAATTCTAAACTTCCTGCCATGATGACGACGGACATCTGTGCGCCGGCAAATAGTTTTGATAAACCAAATACCGAAAAAAATGCTGCGCTGAATGCTACTGCACCAGCACTTAATGCTACAATATATGGAAACAATTTGCTTTGTATAAATTCCATTTAAATATCCTCAAATTCTGCGTCAATAATTTCCCTACACATATAAATACCATCTGGTCCTTTCAAAATAGTGTCGCAACTCCATTGATTTTTTGCAATGTCTTTAGTCAGATTATCAGGTAATCCACCACTGTATACGTGTACTATTAAATATAACTTATCGTTAGATGCTTTGATTATTTTCATATAAATAAATAGAGCGAGTAGTTGGAATCGAACCAACATCATTAGCTTGGAAGGCTAAGGTAATAACCATTATACGATACTCGCTTTTTTGTAACCTAATATGTTAAATTAGCTAAGCAATTTTAACAACAGATTTTTTTGGTTTTACCTCTTCTACCTTAGGAACATCAATAGACAAAATACCATCAGTGAACGATGCTTTAATTCCATCTCCATCTAATGAATCTCCCAATGTAAACTTACGTTCAAATGACGAGTGCTTCAACTCTTTTCTTAACACTACAGCATCTTCATCTTCTACAAATCCATGCTTGCTTCCCTTTATGGTTAACACATCATCCTCTACATCAATGTTAATGTCATTCTTACTGATACCAGGGATCTCTGCAACAACACTTACTTTGTCATCGTATTCGTATACGTTAACTTTTGGATATGCAGTACCTTGAAATGGCTTTACACCAACAGTATCAACAATCTCTGGAAAGTTTGTTTCAAACATCGTATCAAAAAAACGATCGAATGGGGTTAAAAAATTATCTCTTGACATCGTCGGAAAATGACGATTATTTAGTATTAGTTTAGACATGTTAGTCTCCTTAGTTATTATTTTAATCAACTGTGGATACCTAAATGATTAGCGTACCCAGGGTATATAGTGCAAATAGTATGCCAAACTTTTTTGTATGCCATCGTGACATATAAAAAAATGTATGTGGCAAACTAATATGCCAATATGACTAACGTAATTCTATCTTTAACTTGTTTGCAACCGTTTTAAACAGAGGATTCCACCGAATATTCTCAAAATCATCTAACATTTTTTGAGCTTCATGTCTGTTTATTGGTTTTTCTGTAACATTTCCACGCCAAGTAAAATCTTCTGCATCACTCTTACTACATTCTTGACATGCTTTTAATACTTCTTTAAAACCTATGAAAGTTTGCATTGTTCCTTGCACGCTTCCACGTTTCCCATAGTTATCTGCCATTACTATAAATTTTTCGTAATCTGATAACTTACTTTTTTCCATTAACATATTTCCTCGCTTACTATTAATTACTTTAAATTGGCAAATTGTAACATAATGATCACGGCTGCCAAAATCACCGATATCACTGAATGCCATCCCGGAAGTTCCTTTAGAATTGACATAGTTAATATTGCAAAAATTATTGTACCAACACCAAAACCTATAAGTCTAATGTTCCAAACTGCACCAAAATATTCGTATGATAATGTGGCTGATCTCCAAAATAACCAACCAATTGGTATACCCAATACAACCACAGTCCAATCTTGTTTCATAATATGTGCAAATCTACCACCCATAAATTGACCTTGTAATTGAAACCATGCCATAACATTTCCAATTATCATATAGATAAACATTAACGTTAATTTACTCATATACCTAATACATCCTCATCTTCGTCTATGGATATATCTGACCAAATTGTCTCAGCAGTTGTATCCGTTTTTCCAGTTTCTAAATCAACACCTGCATCATCTACTACTCTATACTTTTCTGAAGTTCGTAATTGTTCTGGTAAATGTTCCTCAATAACTGTTTCGTATATTGTACTTAACAATTCTTTTATAGCTTGACCTAATGAAGTCAGATCATTTTTTAGCATGGGTTTTTCCTATTTATGTGTGTGAAATAGCTTCTTAAATTTTGGATTATCAATTATTTTTTCTATATTGGCTAAAGACTTTAACATTTTTTTAGTAGTCTTATCTGATTCTTTTCTATTCTTAACTAACATAGATTCTAACTGTGCTACTCTTTCTTCACTCTCATCTATAAACTCATCTAAGTCATGTCCTTGATTTTCACTCCATTTAGCCAACTGTTTTAAATTTCCAGTAATGTCTAACATCTTTTTATTAAGCTCATCTAACCTAACATCGTAAGTATCAAAATACCCATCCAAAGCTTCAGCACTTATTTGACCAGATTGGACTAATTGATCTAAGAAATATATCTCATCTAAGATCTTGTGTAATTCTGCTATATACAATTGCACAGTTTTAGGACTAGCAAGATCTTCGTATAGTGACATACGCTCATCTAAATTTTGCTGTTCTACTTCTAATACTCCTACACTATCATCAAGAGTACTATCATAATGGTGATGTAAACTATCGGCGATTGAAAATACCATCCATACCGATACTACTGTTTTGAATCTGTTACTCATAAAGAAACCTCTATTCCTATTTTAGCCTTATAATAATCTTTTCCTTGTATCTTTGATATTTCTCCAAGATTATAAAGCTTTATTTTATCTGTTAATTTCCATGACACTTTGAACTTATCTTCAAATTCAAATGTCGTATTTTGTCCACTCTCATCTGGTGGGAAGTAGCCATCGAATGTGGCTTCTACTTCTATTTTATCATCTCTATATTTTTTCTTTTTAACAACACCTACAGAGATAAATGTTTCAAAATTCCTACTAAATACATCTTCACTATCATTACGACTAGTAAATCCAAATGAATAGTCTTTAAGTTTTTTTCTCCAGTCAATCTTAAGGTATCTAACACCTTGACTTTCTTTATTCATGTATTCAGGTTTAAAGTAAACGGTATTATCAAATTTAAACCAGATTAATTCATCAACATATTTCTTTCCAAGTTCCCGTTCCCATTGACGGTTAACATAGAAATATTCATTCTTTAATCCAATACTAAGTTCATAATCATCTGGATTTGGTTGGACGTTTGGTGATCTCATGGCAAAAGAACTAAACAGAACTGTGCCAGCTAATAAGCTATCTAACAACATTATATTTTCCTAAGTTATTTTTTTCTACGTGTGACTTTTCTTCGTGAAACTTTCTTTTTGGTTTTCTTAACTCTTCGATCTATACCATCTCGCTGATCTCCTAAAATCCAAGTAGTTACGGTTTCTATTGCCTTTAAAAATTTTTCCATGCTCCATTCCTTTCTAATTCTTTTATTTCTTTTATTGCATCTTTTCCTGCCCAACAAACCCCATCTTGTATAGCTTTAATTACATTAAAATAAGTACCATCACCATAGTTTGATTGAACAACATAACTTTCAAATGAATCTGCCTCTGCTAAATATTTAACGTGCATATTCCCACCATCATCTAAATATAATCTCACAATCCAATCGACTAAACCTTTATCTACGCAGTGATAGAAGAAGGTATATTGAGATTCTCCATTCTTTTTAGTACCAATATTCCACCAATTCGAATCAATTGTTTCAACTTTAATCTCAACACGTGTACCATCTATCTCGTTTAATGATACATCGTGGGAGATAATACCATCTGGAGATCTATTAAATTGGGGATATGCTTCACAAAAAGCCATTTCACCCATTAATCCTTTTGCAGTATCTGCCATAACAACATCTAATGGTCTTTTATTTTTAGGACCTTTAAATATTTTCTCTGCTAACTGTTCACATTCATTTCTAAAATCAGTATCTTCCAAGTATTTTCCAGTATCTTGAACTATAAGTTGAGGCTTGGCTTTAGCCATGTCTATATCAATCCATTTACCCATCGAGAGATCCTAACGACTTATTGTTTGTATACGCGTTTAAGCCTAACTTACCATATCTAAAATAACTTCTTAAAATAGAATAGTCTGCCGCCTTAATATCTGTTCTACCAGAAAAATCTTCTAACTTTCGTTTAAATGTATCAAACGTTAATCTTTCCAAATTAGATTCTAATAGTTTCCATCCGAAGATCTTTTCTTCTTTGGATAATCCTTCGCCACGTTTTCTTTTTGGTTCTAACATGGGTTTTTTATCGTCTTTATTCATAAGTTTGACTTCACCATTTTCATCACGTTTAAAATCTGTGTAGTCTAATGCCATTATACTGCTCCTCTTTCTTTAATTACATATTTCAATTTATCAATTGCTGACTGAGCCTCGTACATGTAGTAGTCTGCTTGGCTGACATAGTCCTTTGCACTTGATACTTCACTTAAGCCTTCAATCCCGGATAATGAAGAATCTGCAGAACTGTTTTCACTTATTGCATACTCTATCATTGATGAAGCTTCGTCTAATTTTTTTAAAACGTCTTTAGCTTGTTTTGCATCAAAGCTCATAAAATTATTTTCCATTTTTCATTTCCTTATATAACTTATTAATTTCTATTTCACTTACAATGTTCCTCTTGAATAACGCAGTCTTTCTAGTCATAATCGTTAGTGGAACATCTGCTAATGATGGAGGTCTACCCCATTCATCAACCATAATTTTTTCATTTAACCATTCTTTTTTTGTCACTTGTACTTTTTCCTTACTTCTTTAATATGTTTGCAACCTTCTTGCTGAGATTTTTTATGAAACTTAAATGCTGGACAATCACAAGACCATTCACGTCTGTCATTCTTTTGAATATCATAAGGCTTACCATCCACTTTATAATGAATAATATCTAGATCATCGATAATTTTACCATCGAATTTTTCCATTATGTATTCTAATACTGAAGGATTAACCATATACAGCATCACCTAATGTGCTTTGAACATCTGCCCACATTAAAATATTATTGATTAATGTTTCATCTTCGTCTGTCCAATTTTCGTCATGATCTTCGAAGTATACTTCACCTGTATCATGGTCATATATTTGATCAATTACTACATCATCACCATCCATATACCATACAACACTTACTTCTTCAACTATACCTTCTAATGTTTCGACATTGGTTTCAATATGTCCAGTCTCTCTCATCAGATCTAAAAATCCAATATCTACAACACCACCATCAACATCTTTTCCAATGATGTCTTTGTTAGTAAAAAGTGTTTCGTTTAAGTTTTTCATTTGGTAACCTCTTTTGCTTATTTATTAGTCATTTATTATATTAGAATATACACGATAAAACCGGTTAATGTACATGTTTATTTTCATTTATTTTCACTTTTTTTATCTTTTAATTCTGTATCTCTTTTGCCCTTTAAATAAGTTTCATATCTGTTTGTTAACCATGCCAGATCTGCTCTTCCCCAATTATCCCAATCCTTTAGCCACATTCCATTATAATTTTTTATACCATCAGATTTATAATTTGGATGTCCGACTTTTGGGTACTGTGTTCCATTCTTTGCTCTCCTACACCAATCTTCTAAGCTTTGTACTTGGTAATGGTTACAATGGATTGGTGCAACATCATACCATCCTTCATTCGCCAATCTTAAAGATCTATGAGTGTGAGCAGACGCTACACCACCAAATAGTTGTAATCTGAAATTTGCAGTTACTGGATTTTCTACACCTGTTAACCTATTACAATGGACTCCAATATTTCTATTAATATTTTCATCTGTCCATATCTCACTCTTAGTAATAGATTTAACTGCACATAATCGTGACTTAGCATCTACGTGTGGCATTTTAGCCCTTAATGTAAATGTATCAACTATACTCTTTGGCTGTTTAACAATATTTTCAGGTCCAAAGTTTTTTAATACTACAGACAGTTGACTAAATGCATGACCTTCTTCAATTAATAAATCCTTTATAGTTGGATAACCTAAGCGTGTGTACATATATTCATCTGGATTTACTTGAATAATCCAATCCATATCATTCCTAATACTTGAGTTGAGTAAGATTAATTTATATGCATCACAATGAAATTGTCCTCTATGAAAATATCCAAACTCATCTTCCCACTTAATTGGTATATCTGTAGGAATCCAACTATATACGTCAATAATATCCTTATACGGTTTTAAAACGTCACGTAAATTATCTGTGCTATCATTATCTACAATATAAAAATGATCTACACCTTCACCAATATAGTGTTGAATAAACTCATCCATACAATGAGCTTCATTCTTTATTACCATCATTAAACCTAATTTCATTGTTCTTTCACCATGCTGTTTTGATCGGGTATATTCCATATTAACCATTTACCAAATTCTGTAGATTGTACCCTACTTTTATTTTCGAATGGAAGATCTTGATTCTGACCTAATAAGCCCATCATATTTTGTTGGTTTATTACAAACATATTAATAGAGTATCTAAAACGGTTAGATGTATTTACGTATTTGTGCCATGTTAAATTCTCATCACAATTTTCGTAGAATGGATAATCATCGTCTGTATAAATCTTGTGTAATAAGTCTTTAGATATTAATGGATCTTCATATTCTGAGTTTGTCTTAGATCGTGAAAACCATATAGATCTATTATGTTTCCAACTTATCTTTACATGTTTCTTACCCGATTTTAAAACTGTGCCATCACCTCCTTTATTTTTTGGATCCCAATACGTAACAGACGATACTAACTTATATGGTGCATCTAGGTGCCATCCATATTTAAAACCTGGAGGAATAATATTTAATTGTAAAAATGAACCATAACAATGAGAGAGATATTCTTCTCGTGTTATATTGCCTGCGTCATAACTTTGACAAAACATATCGTCTATTATTTTAGACCATCTCCAAGAAGTGTGTTCTGGATATGGTATGTAATACGAAATGTGATTAACAGGTGAGTCTGCATTCTCATATAACTTATCAAATCCAGGTTTAAATGATTCATCCTCATTCAACTGATCTGAAAACTTAGTCAATACAATCTTTCTACCTTGATCAAAAACACGGGTTAACCACTCAGAGAATGGTTTACTGTATGTATCATCTACTACCAAATGCGGCCATGCAATATTAGAATTTCTACCTATAACTTTCATGATTTTGGGTCTGTATACCTATTTGTAGATGCTACTCTTATTGTCCACATTTGACGTTGTTGTTCTTTCAATAAAGCTCTATTACTATACATTTGATGATAAGGAATATCTGTTTTTGTATCTAAACCTAATATTCCCATTGCATCATAACCAGATATTAAATTAATATTAATAATTGTGCGAGGTTTATTTAAAGGATTATGGAACATGTGGTATGTTATTTGAGGATCTATGTCATCTAAAAATTCATCACCGCCATCAATGTACACTTGATCCAAACGTTCTTGATTTATATCACTTTCTCTGCTTACACTAGATCCGCAAAACCAAAGACATCTATTATGTTTCCATAAAACAGTTTTAATATTTTTACCAGACTTTAATTTGGTTCCTATTCCGTTATCTCCAAAATAACAAACTCCACTAACCTTTTTAAATGTAGCATCAGTATGCCATCCATATACAAAATTTGGAAATACCATTACCATTTGAATCATTGTAATGTAGGTTCGATCTAACTGTGCATACACATTCCGATCTGGACTTCGCTGAATAAGATCTCTAAATATTCTAGCCCATCTATCTTGACCATGAGGGTGAAATAGAATAATTTTTGAAAACGAAGATACTTCCTTATTTCCGTCTGGAGTCATGAGTTTATCAACACCAGGTTTTAGTGAACCATCTATATTTATTTGATCTTTATACAGCTTGTAACTACTACGTAATAGATTATCAAATTCTTTACCAAAATAATCCATCCATTTTTTTGAAAATGTATTATCAGTTAGCGTATGCGGCCATTGTATTTTTTCAATAGACGGAAGTTCTATTATTCCCATTTAGTTTCCACTCTTTAACTTTACAAGCTGAGACGTTAATAAGTTTTGTATGGAATAATATAACGATGGATTTCTCTTTAATAGTGCTTTAAATTCTGGTTGTTTCCACATTAACATTTCTGTATCATGTTTAACAACACATGTTGCTGTTGCTTTCCCTTCAGTTAGGAAACTCATCTCACCAACAAATTGTCCATCTTTTAATTCTGCAACCCATTTACCATCGACTGCTACGTCAATAGTTCCATTATATATCAAGTTTAGTGTAGGAACATTTTTTCCCTGTTCTATTATTGTCTTACCAGATTTTAAATTTTTCCACTCTGCTATCTTAGAGATTTTCAAAAATTCTACAGGTGTCATGCTACTAAACATTGTGTCATACAATTCTTGCATTTTCGGTTTTAACGTTATAGGTCGTTTCTCATATATTAGTACACCTATATTCCAAACATTAATTGCAACAAATATAAAGTTCCAACCAATTGGAATCCACATAGGATCTGGTGGTATTACCCAATTATAAAATACAGAGAATAAACTTGCCACAATAGACAGAACCCTAAGATACATAATATCCTTAACTAAGAATGAAAATGCTATTAATCCAAATGCCAAGTGGCCAGCGAGAATTGCGATATTCATATAACTAAATATTAGTGTGACTTAGAATATATTCAAAAGCCGCTTCTGTTGTTTGTCTTTTTAACATTTGGTTTGTAAGTTCTTCGGCTAAATCTCTATAACTTTGTTTCATCCATAATGGTTTGCTATTTGTTTCCCACATTAATTTGTGTGCATCTAAAAGTAATCTCCTATCCCATGTGGTCATGACCGTATCAGGAATTTCTTTATGGTCATAAAAAACTGGTACACACCCATTAGCAACGATCTCATAATGTCGAAAGCAATCCCATCCGTTCTTTCTTCTTGTAAGCGCGAACATAGATTTTTGATAGTTTTTATTATATTCATCTTCACTCCTAAATTGATATGGCTTATGATTAGGCATAGATACAAACTGATCTTTTTTTAATTTCAATACTGGCGTAGTAACAATCTGGGACTTTGGTATACAATAACTCAATGGAAATGTTTCATTGCCTTTTTCAGGATCATCACTAGGATATACAAGTTCTCGTTTGAAATATAGTCCACAGTTCATATCTCTTAACTCAAAATAAGGATATGGATCATCATTACCATCTATTAATATTATTTCGTTTTTCTTATATGCTCTCCGTACAGAACTAAAATATGCATTACAGCCATGCTTCAATCCTAATCCATAAACTACTAAATCATAATAATGATCTAAAATCTTTTCACTTATATTTGTCCTATCTATTTCTATACGTGGAAGTAATCCAGCATAATTGAATCCATGTCCATATAGATTATGTTTATCTTGTTCAGATATGTCGTCATACATATACCATGCAGGTGTACTATCAACACAATCTTCTCCGTAAAGACTACGAGCTCCATGGAATATCATATCACACATGTAATTGTTACCACCATATTGGTTGTTCCAATCATTCACATATAAAATTTTCATCTTATCACCTTTAACCAGCTAGTATCTGGAAATAGTTTACTTGGTTGTCCAACAACTTGGTTGACTGCTCTTATTACATCTTCGTATGGTTCATAAAACTTATTGTAGTCATGACCACCCATTAGTCCATTTCTTTTGACTTTAGGTAAATAGTATTCTAAATCCTGTAACACACTTTGATAATCATGTGCACCATCTATATAAACAAGATCTATAGAATCATTTTCAAATTCGCTAACAATATCATAGCTATATCTTTCGTGCAATTGAATGTTGTTAAAGTTTCTTATGTTTTGTTTATACTCATTCTTAACTTGATCCCATGTTAGATCATAGTCTATTAGAAATTTCTCATCTCCTTCGAATGGGTCCATAGTATGTATAGTATCAAATATTCCAGACGCAGCAAACATTTGTGTAGACTCACCCATAAAAGATCCAATCTCAATCATAGTTCGAGGTCTAGGAGTATTCTCTACTTTAAAATGTAACGAAATAAAACTAAGCATCTGAGAGAACCCTAAAAAATATTGGTTATAATTTAAGTGATCATCTAACCAGTCTTTAGGTGGATTAAATCTTTGTGTCTTCATTATATATGCCTACATGTTTTGGCTTTTTAAATTTTGAAACCTTATGAGTATTTGCTGAATTTACTGGGTGGAATACATATTGAGCAATCCAAAATGGTAGAATCTTATTAGATTTGGACGTCAGTTTTATAGATGCTTGGGTAGGTATTGCAATCGTATCACCAGAAAATACTTCTGTGAGTTCTTCTTTAACTGCGTAATTCTCTATAAATAATTTACAATCATCTAATGGTGTTATTAGGTGTACTGGATAGCAATCTCGTACCCACTTAGTTGCGTATGTAAACCCATTCTTAGGTTGAACTAACTCAAAGTAATGGTTATGTAAATACATTTGATTTACTAAGAACTTACTAGCTGATCTTGCTATAGAACGTAAAATATGCCAAGTAGATAGTGACGTGTAAAGATTGTATAAGTGATCTTCATCTATGTCTGACGGATTGGGTTTTTGGACATAGTACTTTAAGTATTTTAAATCTTCATTAGCAAACGCACTCTTAAACCAACAATAGCCTTTCGTATCTAATATGGTTCTAGGTCTTGCCATAATCTTCCCATGCAGTTTCAGCCGTCTTGGTTTTATTCTCCCATTTTTGACCCTTCCTAAGAAACGGATGATGTTTGTTTTGTATCATAGAGAATGAACTCTTTTCACTAGCACTAAATGGTACTAAGTCTTCTATCTTAATGTTATATGGTTCTGCTCCAAATGATTGTACAAATAAATCAGCAGGCATTATTCCATATTCTTTTGCTTTCTTTAATAATATAGTTGCAGCAGTTGGAGACATGATATATGCATGAGCACCAAATAAACAACATATTCTAATAGTATTAAATCCAAGTCCAGATTTCGATCTAAGTCTAGTTTTAAATCTCCATTTCATATTGTCATAATTTGATGTGTCCAATATAGGATTGAATCTATGTGCCTTTTTCCAATTCGGAGTATTAGCTTTTACTTTATCAATTGTAGCCTTAGCCACGTCATGTGCACCTCGTTGAGGTTCTCCTATATTGACTACACCATCTGTCTTCATAAGTGTTACTTGTTTTGTAAAATATGCATCATGTTCTAATATTAAGATATGTTGATTTGTACGTACGCATTCTTCCCACAATGAATGATGACTATAGAATGTACCTATAGCTGCGTCTACATCTGAATATCCCCATGACATAGCATCACGATGTTCAGGGTATCCTGTCTCTTTATGTTTTATTGGTCCTGTAAATTTATCAAAACCTTCCCATAACTCTACATCAATTTTACCGATATCTTTACCGGTTTGTATTGTCGTATTTGCCGAATCAGTGCTTAACTTAGATTTCGGCAAATAGATAACGTATGCCTTCATGCATTACCTATACTTGTTGAATTTACTTCCTTTATCAGGATTCTTAGCTCTCCACTTTTTTACTTGCTTAGCTGTTCTTCCTTCTCTCTTTAATCTTTGGTTCTCTTTAATTCTTGCTCGCTTACGATCTTTAGCCTTTCTATTCGGCATCAATTTAACTCCGGTTGTATTTCATATCCATCTTCAATGCACATGAATGTTAATATCCATTTCTTATCTGCTCCTTCATCCCACTCTTCATAGCTAACCATCTTACATTGTGGTGTAGTTAGTTTAGCAACTACCTTTTCAGTTTGCTTTTCTGTGTTACAGATAACATAAATAGTATCACCGTTAGTTTTAACATATATTAAATTGTCTGCTCTATTATAGATTGCATCTGGCTTCATCTTTTCATGAGAGCCGCCATTCATTTCTACCTCAACAGATCCTGTTTTCTCTGAGTCCATTAGTTCTTTACCGGTTTATTATCTAATGGTACTATATCTTCTTCCCATCCGTTGTAATCCCAGTCAATATCGTCTAAGCCGTATTTTACCTTAAGCGTATTAATTTCTTCTTCTTTATCCAACAATTGTTCTTTCAACATCAATACCATTCCTCTTTGAGAGAAGACGGCTAATACATATCCTATTACTAGTGATGCTAAAGATATTCCTACTATTATTAAGGAATCTATCATATACAACTCCTTTAATTTTAAATACTATCGATCGCGCAATTGTTCTCTAAAGAGTTCGCGATGGAGATCTGAAATTCGTGATGCATGTAATATACCCATAACGAGTATACCACACATAGCTCCGATTGACAAACAAATCCAATGACCGAGAATGCTCATTATCCAATCCATTTCTATCCTTCATATAAGTGATCAAGGACCATACCCTTATATTGTTCCACTGTTACGTTATTCATATCTAATACTTTTGTATCAGATGGGAATGACTTAAAATCATTAAAATCTTTTACTAACCCTAATTCTAACATCATCTTTTGTCTACCACATGGGTGGTCTAATATGTTAGATGTTCCCCATACTTCATTAAAATCTAAGTGGTCATACATTTCACCAGGTCTAATATAGTTTTCTAACCACCTAATACTATCACACATAACATCTTCCGCATTATATGGAACTGCACCTGTATCTCTATAAACCATCTCCATTACTTCATCCATAAACTGCATCTTATTCATCCTAGTAGTGGGCTTTGCCATATACTTTATACATTCAACTGCATTAGTGCCATAGTAGAACATAGACTCTCTAACGACATACTGTGGGTACCAATCTGCTATATCAGATATGAATGCGGCATACTGAAATTTAAACTTACGAAAACCATGGTTAACATTCCAGTCAAATAACCAATCTCCTATTTCTCGTATCTCTCTCTTTCCACCTTGTTCTAACCATTCTGCCAACTCTCTAACGAGATTAGGTACATGAACTGACATAAAGTAATCACCATTTCGTTTGTACTCTGATCCTTCAGGTGGTTTAGGAAATGCTGGAAACTGATAACCAATTGATGTATAAAATGGCTCATGCTTACCATTGTTTATTCGTGCGGCCATTTCCTCAATAGACTTGTCCTTAAAGAAATGTGGCACAATAGAGTTGTGATAACCAGAAGGTTTTTGTGCATAGTTAATTGCAGAACCAGTTAACCTATGTACCATAAAAATGTATAGCCATTCGGGTAACTTAAAGTCTGAATGTTTACCACGCCACATCGGGGCCAAAGCTAGTCTCTGTTTAGATGTATTACCCCTTCGTATCTTTTCTATGTAAGGATGATCGTCAGTATCTGCATAGAATACGTCATTTACCATCTGACTAAAACCTGCATATTTCCTTTCTACTACATCATACAATTCTACTTGACAAAGTAGATCATCTCCTCCATCCCACTCTTGATGTGGTGTATGTCCTAAGTTGCAATCCTTCTGTTGTTGCTCCGCTAACTTGTGGTATTTTAAATAGTTCTCATAATACTTTGTTGGTTCTACACTCATTTGACCATCCATGCTTTAGTTGTTTCTGGGAATAACTCTTCCATATATGTCAATAGTACCTTAGCGTATTCTTGTATTTCTATTTGTGCCGTCTTCTCATATCTGAGTTCTATAAAATTCATGATTGCTTGAAAGCTTGCAGTCCAATAAACTTCTGTATATTGATTCAATGGTAGTATTGCACGTGCTTGTTCTTTAGCCACACCCATTTGTAATAGCTTATCATAGCCTTCCTTTACATGGAACATAGCCATATCCCAATGGTGTTTCGCTGTAGCTTGATCTTCAACCTCTCCTTCAGATGCTTGCTTATTGTCATCTGATTGTGCCCGAAAAACTGTAGGATTATAATAGTCCTCGACTGGAACATATCGTCCTGAGATCTCATTCCATGCATGATCCTTAGTAGATGAACTAGATGTAGTTTCTATACCAACAACATGCTTATACCATTGTCTCATTACAAATTCAGGTGCCTTAATATGAAACTGTACTTGTATATGTCTGAACGGTGAGTAGTGTTTATACTTAGCCAAGTATCTAACAAGCTTAGCATCACCACTAGTAAACTTTTCTTTACGCTTACCAAATGATACGCGCGCAGAGTTAACAACAGTTAGGTCACTACCTAATGTGTCTATAACATCAATAAAACCTTTATCTAATACTTTCAATCTCTCAATTCTCCCCATTCTCTTTGGCTATCTACAGTATCATAGATAGTATCGTCTTTCAATTCTGGCTCCATACCAACATTCCACATCCATGCACCATTACTACCCTTATGCTTCATATACTTCCATACTTTAGCATCATAGTTATACACAGTCGGGAAAGGTGGTAGCCACTCCTTCTTTTCATTTCTAAGGAATGGTAGTGGATCAGATATAACATAAGATCTACCTAACTCACCAGCCTTTAAATTTCTTGCAACCGCTACAGAATAAAATCTTGCATTCGGCCACCCGATCTGGAGCCCACGTGACAGGACTCCAGTCGAAATGGCACACCACACTTCCTTCGGTTCTCCATAAGCTTGTGCTATGTTGTCAGCAACACGCACAACACCCGCGACTACTAACGGGTGATATAAGCCTAAGGGAACGAAGAATCCTCCTACCTCTTCGGCGTACTCTTTGGCCATCTTATTTAAATTAGGCATGGCCGCAATTCTTCTAAATTTTGGTATGGCACCTCTCTCTATACAACATGCTTGATGATCTGAAATCTCCTTACTAGAAGGCATAAACAATACTACCTTTTTACCATACCGTTTGGCAGCTTCTAATATTGAAACTCCTGCGAGTCCCTTCCGTGGCTGCACATATACTATTGTATCTTCTTTGACAGTGCTCATCATGTAATCTGCAAACCTACATTTACTGCCAACAATTCTATCATCTCTAACTACATTAAACCCATCATGCTGATACACCTCAGGTAAACCGTATGGATCTGTCCAATCTTTAGTAACATTCATGTACCATTCTCTAGACCTTTCGCCTAAGTCTTTGTTGATACCATCTGTTATATGTTTATTGTGGCTCACTCTTCTTTACCTTCTTCTTTACCTTATCTACAAATTGAACATACTCTCTTAGCTTATTACCAAGTATCATGTCATTAGGATTTAACTTAACCATCTCCTCAATAACCCTTCTAAATATTCTATCTTTTATTATAGTCATTCCATCTCCGATGTAGAGAATACTGATTTAGCCGCATTCTCATTTTTAGCTAACTTCTCTTTCATCTCATCTCTGTTTTTCTTGTTAGCATATTCATGATGACCTAGTCTAAACTCATCATCTACTTCTCTGTACTCAAAGAACATATTACCAGCTATGACATACCTTGGATTTTTAAATTCTTTTGTATGAACTTGATGCCTAATTAGTCCTTCCCACATTAATAGGTCTCCATCTTCTGGTATTACAGTTATTCCTGGTACTCCGTTCTCAGTAGCCATATCGGGGAAATATAATCCTGGATGATCATCGTCTACTTTAGGGTAATACGTCCATGATATTTGTGCTGGTCTGTGCCAATGTGATTTAGCATATTGACCACTTGTATACCTATTTCCCCATGTATCCCACCCCATTGGATGAGTAATCCATGGAAATGCTTGTCTAGAAAATTCAACAGCTATAGCAGTTAACTCTTTAAATCCAGGTTTATGAGCCATATACCAGTCTGTCATTGCACCTTTTACATTGGTCTCATGATTCTGTTGATCTCCTTGTTCATCTATCTGTCTCATGCATTCTGTGTCAATATACTCTTTACTAGGATGATCAACCAACTTATTAACAAACACAAAGTCTGTATTCACACCATAAGGATAGTTCTCTATTGGATCATCAGGATTGGACACTCGCTGGAATACTAAGTGTAGTGGTGGTTTTACGCCTTCATCCCACATTTAGATACTTCCATTCTTCTTTGTCATAGCGTCTATAATAAGGTGGAGCCATGTGTACTGAGCCACCTAATTCCATATACTCTTTAGCATACTCTTCTCCATCCATACTGTACCTATTTCCTGGTGGTGATATGACTGGAAATTCAGTCTGTGCTTTGAGTAGACTCATAATATGTAAGGTCTTTCTTTGTCTCTCCTCTCTGCTACCAAAGAATGGAGTCTTCTTAAAATAACCTGTCTTAGGAATCTTTCGGCCCTCGTGTTCGATGGGGATGGGCGCCGCGATCTCGATACAAACGGACGGACGCAAACGGTCGCGAAGTTTACGGCACGCTTTTAAATACAGGTCACATAGCTCTTCAGCCGAGATGCTTTCAGGTCGACATAAATGATGACGTACATCGATATGACCAAGGCTTAAGGTAAGCCCTTTGATATTATCGGTCACTTCAATCTCGTCGAGTAGGTTATTCTTAAGTACACCGTACAAGGTTCTCCCATCCAACTTAGACACAGCCGACCCCTTTGGTGCGAATGCGGGTGTGTGACTGTCTCCCCATGATAACCAATCCACCTCTAACTCGGTTTGCTTGAGAGCCCTTACTTCATTACAGAACTTACTTAACCCATCACACCATGCTTGAGTGATATGTTCACTGGTACTTGAAGCTTTGAGTCTCTTCGCAAGGAAGGCACCATAATCAGGCATATCCCAGTCGAGAGAAATTACAGAATCTGATCCTCTCGCAAGGAGCCTATTAAATCTTTCATACACAGAATCGGTAGCACCCGCAAATAGGTTTAAACTGCCAGCCCAATTAACTCCATGGTCTAGATATACCTCGTCATATTGCATAATGTTATCAGTACAGGTCTCGTCTATATCGGCGTCTAGTAACTCAGCCCATCCGAGAGACCAACCACGGACATGTGATTTAGGGTGTTTAGTAATGTTTGTTGCTGGTCCTGTTATTACACGTGCCATGATACACCCTCCTTGCCTCTGCTATCTGTCCAAACACAGTGCGGACAACCGTCATGGTGAAAGTGTAATGGTTCTCTACCTTCACACGCTATAGCAGCGAATGTCCCGTAAGGTAAACATGTGAAAGTCTTATGTAACCAGTAAAGTAGTCTTTGTTTCATAATAACCTCTTATTAATATATATTAAGTAAACTTGCCAAAATGCATTAAAATTTCCTTGTTACTCCATGTGCCATCTTCGGTGCCGTATGCTTCTTGTCCTGTGCATACTTCTTCCATAACCCGTTGGCCTCTCTCTTCTCTACCTTGGAGATCCCTGCCTCAGTGTTTGCCAATGTGTCAATAACCACTGCCTGATGTAAATCAGCCCTAAAGTTATCCGAGATAATGTAGTCCATCTGCTTCATATAACGTCTGTTAATTTCTGCCCACCTAAGGATCCTAAGTATAAGCCTTTTTGTCTTACTACCTTGCTCTGTCTGGTATACGGTACCATTCTGTGTAATTGCTACATCTTTTAATTCTTTGCCCATAGTAGACTCCATATTATATGGTTGTTGTATATATCACTTATCGGCTGCCCAACCTCAGTGGTGGTAAAATCCATTGGGCGCCAGAAAAAAAACGATAATCGTTTCCGATTTCCGTCTGGGTTCGCTAAGTAACTGGGGAAGCCATCATGCCTTTGTCCATCGGACACTCTCATGAATTTACCTCTTGGAGGTTTGATCTTCCCCACGTTACCGTGTAGAGTGAGGTTACCAGCGACACTCATAATTTACTGTTCGAGGTTCTCCTCGTCTGCATCTTGGAATAGTTCTTCTGCACTACCGTCCGCAGTATACTTTTGTAGTAACTGTTTGACGAAGGTTCTCTCTGACTCTAGACCACCTGCATTGTCGAACTTTGGGAGGACCGCAACTTCTGCTGCTTCACTTAGACTGAATCCGTCATATAGTAACCCTGCCAATTCAACTGTAGACCTTGTACTGATGTGTGTAGATAACTTACCTTCATCATTACCTGCCTCGACTCTTGTAACCCACGCGAATTCTGCGACGTTACTTATTAAGTCCTCTTTTACATTTGGGTAAACCATACCCAACAAGATCTTCTCATCATCCTGATTTAGGACGTCCATCTCTATCTGAGTGAATCTGTCTACTAGTGCTCTGTCCATAACTCGGGTACTTGTGTACTCATTACCTATGTTAGCGGTTGCGATGAAGGTAACACCTTTCGCCACTTTAATTGTAGACTGACCTGCTGCCTCATCCAGACGCAAGTATCTCTGTCCTTCATCTAATACTGTCATTAGAATATTCCATGCGTCGGGATGAGCTCTAGATAACTCGTCTAATAGGATCACTGCGTTCTCAGTCTGAATCGCCTTAACAAACAGTGCCTCAGAGAAGTAAGTTCCCGTATCTTTGTTGAAATGGGTGTTCCCAATTAATGACGCTCTAGGATCCTGTGTACTTCCCATATTGAAATAGAAGTCAGGTCTATCTAGTGCGGTTACGAGAGACTTCGCAGCCATAGTTTTACCACAACCGGCGGGACCAGTCATCATAATGTTTTTACCTCTGACCGCAGAACGGACGAGATACTTCCACTTGATCTCATTCATCATAAGACCGTTAGGTTTAAGTTTATAAGAACTGTGGATATAATCAGTAATATCGGTATGTTCCGACGGTGTATCTGCGACAGTAGTCTCAACTGCTTTAGTCGCGTTAAAATCTAACTCAGATACAGCTCTCCAGAATACGCGTCCTGTACTACCAGTCTTACGGATAGCATAACCTGTCTCGGATAACACCTGTTTACGTTTATAAGAAGGGATCTCGTTAGAGTAATCAGTACCGTCTGCGGTGACTGCTCTCGTGCGAGATGCGCTTACTTGTTCAATTTTTACTATAATGTCTTTATTCAATTGGTAACCTCTATTGTTTATTTAATACTCATTTATTATATTAGAATATACTAATAAAAACCGGTACTTGTACATGTTTATTTTCAAAAAAGTGAAAATAATTTACCATTCGGGAGGTACATCAGAGAAGTCATCCATATCGGTGTAGGGAGTCTCATTGGTATCATCAGATACACCGCGGTCCTCCTTAGATCCAGTAACCAAGGTACCACCAGGTTTGAAACCAGAGTTATAGTCCCATCCTTCTCCGTGTGTTCGCAGACCCGAGTTATACTTGCGGCGAGCCATAAACTCTGCAACATCTCCCTCATCAAATAAAACCTTACTATTGCTCGTATTACCCATCTTAATGTACGGTAAGATACCGGACCGGCGATAGCGATCCACGGTCTTTATACTGCAGTGCATGAGCTCTGCGACTTGCTTTTTTGTAAG
>Ga0181405_1000092_pt1 | contig 28737 bp, 17 predicted proteins | sample 28SPOviralmetaG_FD_130134 | JGI IMG/M metagenome (GOLD analysis project Ga0181405, IMG submission 130134) | Marine viral communities from the oligotrophic San Pedro Time Series (SPOT) site, San Pedro Channel, CA, USA - 28 SPOT_SRF_2011-11-29 | ecosystem: Environmental > Aquatic > Marine > Strait...
ATGTTAAAGCTTGGGTAGAAGCTAGTGGTGTGTATAGCAACTTATGTAGTGCTTTAAAAGATTTTATTGGTGAAATGAAAGTACCTGTTAATGTAGGTATGGAAAAACCTTGGTTATAAAATGGCGGTTCCTGGTAGTGGTTCAATATCTTTATTAAAAATATTTTCTGAAAAAAACGAAGATGATTACACTGCTAACAATGCAGATGGTGAATCTAATTTTAGTTTACGTGGACTGAGCAGTGATAGTAACAATGACTCGTCTGGTGGTAATATAAATTTAAACACCACTTCCAACCCTCTACCAGATCAATTAAGTTCACATAAAATGAGTGAGTTCTATGGTTATGATCATGATTTAAATGATGGGTCTCATACTTTTACAGCTAGAATTAAAAGTGGTCTTTATAGTCATATTGCTTACACAAGCTCAGGTAACGTAAGTACTTCTGCTACTGGTTATATCGGTTATACAGGTGATCTTAGCAATAATGGTCAATATAGTAGTTTTTCTGATGGGTCTATGCCTGGTGGAATGGTGACAAATGCGCAGGCAACATCTTATTCAGTGGCAAACGCCCTTGACGGAGAACACGTACCTAATAACGGGGTGAATCATATAGGTACTAAAGGTAAATTTGGTCGTGGTTTTACAGATGGTAGAGCGTGTTCTATAGATAGAATATGGAACGCTACAAGTAGATTTCACCCTACTAGTGGTACTGGTAACGGTGGAGATCATAAGATATACATATCTTTCCACGGATATAAACCGACTTGGCAACATTTTTATGTTAGATGGCATAATACTAGCACTTGGGTTGATTACGGTGCTTCTTCAACATGGCCCACAACTACTAGTGGTGTTGTGTATGGTAATATTACTCCAAGTGGAAGCAACGCTATATCAGGTGTTACCCACAGAAGCCTCAGGCATCAAAGAACAATAGATAATTATAATAATGGCGCCTCTACAACCGCTATGTTTGCTAAAACTGGTAGTCCAGGCACAGACGGTTATAGTATCACTGAAGCTGGTTATGATGTTAGAATAACAGGAATAAGCCAAGATTCAATTTATTGGGTTGGGCCTGTGTTCACTATAAACTCTATTTCAAATGTATCAACAAGCGGTTTTACAAGTGGTAGAAATATAACAGCTGCAGAGGAAAATAGACAAATAGAAGGTTTTATTTGGGTTAATACTGCTTTTGCTACAGATCCTAAATCTGTTAGCTGGAACGGTGAAACATTAACTGGTTCTACTGGTAGAGAGTTTGATTTGATGGCTAGTAGCTCTGGATTATTAACATCAACAGGAAGTGCACAATACAATGCTAGTCCAAATGGTACAGTGTCTTTAATTTCTAACAACACATATAACGTTGCTTACGTGATGGCTATAAATAGCCACCCTCAGTATGGTGCAGAAGGTAGTGGACAAAGTGGAGACAATAATAAATATGTTTTTTCAACAAATACAAGAAGTTTTACAGTACCGGCATCTTACTCATATACAGCAACTATAACAGTAGGGTCTGATCAATATTATACAACATTAGCATACGGTTACGCTAGTTTAAGTTGGCCTAACATGGGTAGTACTAGTAATAGTACTTTCAACTCTAATGCTTTACTAGGTATGTACTGGCAAAATAACGCTACTGGTACTGATTATGTGTATCTTGTATTTATGGGAAGCAAACCTAATTTTACAGAACTAATAATAGGTTCAACAAACTTAGGAGCATCAAATAGTTGGACTTCTCAAAGCAACACAATGTGGAGAAAAGCAGTATCATCCAACCCTTTTGCTAGTGTTGGATCAACAACATCGATATACGCTAATTACTAATAGGTAAAAACTGTGAAAATAGCGTAATAATATAAACATAGAAAACAATTTAAAAAATGGATATAAAATATAAATGGTCAATAACAAGTCTAGATAAATTAGATGTTATGCGGGTTGGTGAAGAGAATGAAGAACTTAAAGATGTTGTAACATCTGTTAAGTTTATTTACACTGGAACAATTGATACTGGTGACAATAAAGGTTTACAAGCTAATTTTAATGGTTTTTGCCCTTTAAACGTGCCTGATGTTGAAAACTTTGTAGCTTATTCAGATCTTAAAGAATCTGATTTGCTTGACGAAATAAAAAAATTACATCCAATTACCCATATGAATGCAACTATTGAGAAAGCATTAGAACAAGAAATAAATCCAGTTGTGGCGGTAGATGTTCTACCGTGGAGTGAAGAATCCACAGAATAATAATAACACTTAAATTTAAATAAAATGAAAGACGTAAAAGTAGAGGACATCGCTAAAGATGTAAAAAAGATTACTGACGAAGAATTAAAATCAGTACAAGGTAAAGTAAATTTAATAAATCAAGCTCAAATGCAAGTTGGTGGTTTAGAAGTTCAAAAAGCTGCAGCAATGGAAAAGCTGAAAGCTGGCCAACAAGAATTACAAGTAATTCAAACTGAACTTGAAGAAAAATACGGTAAAGTATCTGTTAATTTAACTGACGGTACAATAGCTGAATTACCTGAAGATGAGACTGATAAGAAAGATTAGTATAGGTAAAGACTATAAAAATGAAGCGATGCACTATTCCGTAGGCCAGGAGGTTTACGGAGGGCACGTTATCGATTCTATAGTTGAAGAAAACGATAAGTTTACTATCTATATAACTAAAAATAAAGAGCTAATGCCTTGGAAAGATTTTAACAAGAATATGGCTATATCAGTTGAATATAATCTAGAGTACTAGTGAAGAGTGTTTTAAACTTTATAGTAAAACCTTTAAACGATAATAGATATAACAACAAAAAGAAAATTGGTGATAAAGAGTTAATACTTAACACAGATAACTTTAGTCACAAGTTTGTTAATAGACATGCTATTGTTGTAGAAGTTCCTAGCGTTGGAGATACTAATATACAAAAAGGTGATCTAGTTATAGTTCACCACAACGTGTTTAGAAGATGGAACGATATTAGAGGTGTTGAAAAAGACAGCAAATCATATTATAAAGATGATATGTATTTTGTTTATGCTGATCAAATATTTTTATACAAAAGAGATGAAGATTGGATAGCTAATGAATCTTTTTGCTTTGTAAAACCAATTGAATCTAAATCTAATAGTATTTTTAATGAAGACAAAGAACAATCTTTAACAGGTGTTCTTAAATATCCAGATACCAATTTAATTGAAGCTGGTTTAAAAGCTGGTGATTTAGTAGGTTTTAGACCAAACACTGAATATGAGTTTATTATAGACGATAGTAAAATGTATAGAATTTTTAGTAACTCAATTACAATTAAATATGAATATCAAGGAGACGAAAAAGAATATAATCCAAGCTGGGCATGATGCGGTTAAAGAACTTATTAAAGTTGCTAAAGAACCAATAGTAGAAACAGAAGATGATATATCAGCTGATAGATTAAAAAATGCAGCTGCTACTAAAAAGCTAGCTATATTTGATGCTTTTGAAATACTAACTAGAATAGAAAACGAAAAAGCTTTATTAGAAGGTAAGGTTATAGAAGAAGACAAGCCTAAAGTTTTTAGTGGTTTTGCTGAAAGAAGATCTAAGTAATGTACGAGCAAAACTTATATAAGGTTGTAAATCCTATAAAAATAAATACTATTAAAAGGCTTAATAAAAAGAAAGCCTGGAAATATGGTTATAATAAAGAACACAATGTAGTTGTTATAAGTAAAAATGGTATGATTGGTGATGTGTATAGCATACAAAACTTACACATAGCTTTACCTAAAACTCCTAAAGAAGTTACAAAGTTCGATAACAACAGCTGGCAGATAGCAGATTATCCTAAAGAACTTAAAAGAGTTAAGACTATATTTGATTGGAGAGATTATCCTAATGATTTTAAAAACAAATATATAGATTATATAGAAAATGAGTTTAAGAAAAGAGATGAAGGGTTTTGGTTTTCTAACAAAGGTGTTCCAACTTATATCACTGGCACTCATTATATGTACTTGCAGTGGTCCAAGATTGATGTTGGGAACCCAGACTTTAGGGAAGCAAACAGATTATTCTATATATTCTGGGAAGCTTGTAAAGCAGATAAACGATGCTACGGTATGTGTTACCTTAAAAACAGACGATCTGGATTCTCGTTTATGGCATCAGGAGAGGTTGTTAATGCAGCAACCATATCATCTGACTCAAGATTCGGTATATTATCTAAGTCAGGACCAGATGCTAAAAAAATGTTTACAGACAAAGTGGTGCCAATATCAGTTAACTACCCTTTCTTCTTTAAACCAATACAAGACGGTATGGATAGGCCAAAAACAGAATTGGCATATAGAGTACCAGCCAGTAAACTTACAAGAAGAAACATCACTAGTAAAACAGATAGACCTGAAGAGCTTACTGGATTAGATACAACTATTGACTGGAAAAATACTGGTGATAATAGTTATGACGGTGAAAAGTTAAAATTGTTAGTACATGATGAATCAGGTAAGTGGGAAAGACCTAACAATATATTAAATAACTGGAGAGTAACAAAAACCACATTGCGATTAGGTAGTAGAATTATTGGTAAATGTATGATGGGATCAACATCAAACGCTTTAGATAAAGGTGGTGATAACTTTAAAAAATTATACAATGCTTCAGACGTTACAAAAAGAAACCGCAATGGACAGACTAGCTCGGGATTATATAGTTTGTTCATACCTATGGAATGGAACTACGAGGGATTCATTGATTCTTATGGACTACCTGTATTCGAAACGCCTGAAGACGAAGTCAAAGGTCCTCTTGGAGACTATATAGATGTAGGTGTTATCGATCATTGGCAAAATGAAGTTGATGGTTTAAAAAACGATGGAGATGCTTTAAATGAATTTTATAGACAATTTCCACGTACTGAAGAACATGCTTTCAGAGACGAAACAAAAAATAGCATATTTAATCTAGCTAAAATATACGAGCAAATAGATTATAACGATGAACTAGGTAATCATCATATAACTACTGGTAATTTCCAATGGACTAATGGTGTTAAAGATTCAAGAGTTATATTTTACCCAGATTTAAGAGGTAGATTTAAAATAACTTGGACACCACCATCTCATCTACAAAATAATGTAGTTTATAAAAATGGTGTTAAATATCCAGGTAATGAACACATGGGTTGTTTTGGTTGTGATAGTTATGATATATCAGGAACAGTTGATGGTGTGGGATCAAAAGGTGCTTTACACGGGTTAACTAAGTTTAGTATGGAAGATTCTCCACCTAACCAGTTCTTTTTAGAGTACGTAGCTAGACCTCAGACGTCCGAGATCTTCTTTGAAGATGTTCTAATGGCATTAATATTTTACGGGATGCCAATACTAGCGGAGAACAATAAACCCCGTCTATTGTATTATTTACGAAGACGTGGTTATAGAGGTTTTAGTATGAATAGACCTGATAAAGTTTGGAATAAACTATCTACAACAGAAAAAGAAATAGGTGGTATACCAAACTCAAGTGAAGATGTAAAGCAAGCTCATGCTGCTGCTATTGAAATGTATATACAAGATCATGTTAATGCTCAAGGTAAAATGTATTTTAATGAAACGTTGCAAGACTGGGCTAAGTTTGATATAAACAATAGAACAAAACATGATGCTGCTATTAGTAGTGGTTTAGCTATCATGGGTTGCAACAGACACTTATATAACCCCAATGCTAAAATTGAAAAACAAAAAGTGAATATAAAAATAGCGAAGTACGAAAACAAAGGTGCTTTTTCTAAATTAATAAAATAATAATATGGCCGAATCAGTAACAAAAGCGTTTTTTCCAAGTCAGGTTGCTAGCGATCTTGAAAAAGTAAGCAAGGAATATGGTTTAAAAGTAGCTAAAGCAATTGAAAGCGAATGGTTTGTTAGAGATGGTGTTACCTATAGGTTTGCCAATAATCAAGACAGCTTTCATAGATTAAGACTATACGCTAGAGGTGAACAGAGTATACAAAAATATAAAGATGAATTATCTATAAACGGTGATTTGTCTTACCTTAATTTAGACTGGAAACCAGTACCTATTATACCTAAGTTTGTAGACATAGTGGTTAATGGTATATCAGAAAGAGTTTTTGATATAAAAGCTTACTCACAAGATCCATACGGTGTGGACAAAAGAACACAATATATGGAAAGCATATTAATAGATATGCAAAACTTAGAACTTAATAAACAAGTTCAAGACTTTTACGGTATAAGTATACTTGAAAATGACGCAGCTAATATACCTGAGAATAAAGAAGAACTAGAATTACACATGCAGCTTAATTACAAGCAAGCTGTTGAGATAGCTGAAGAACAAGCTATAAATACATTGTTAAACGGTAACAGATACGAATTAACAAGAAAAAGATTTTACCAAGATTTAACTATATTAGGTATTGGAGCAGTAAAAACTACATTTAATACATCGGAAGGTGTTGTAGTTGACTATGTTGATCCTGCTAATTTAGTTTGGTCTTACACTGAAGACCCTTATTTTGATGATATATATTATGTAGGTGAAGTTAAAACAGTACCTGTAAATGAATTAGTTAAGGAGTTTCCAGAACTAACAGATGAGGATTTAAAAGATATAACTAACCAGAGTTTTAAAAAAGCTGGTTACTACAGTGCTCATAATGATCACGATGAAATAGATAAAAATCAAATACAAATATTATATTTTAACTATAAAACATACTCCAAAGAAGTATATAAAGTGAAAGACACTGCTACAGGCGGTACTAAAGTTATAGTTAAAGATGATACTTTTAATCCTGTATTAGATGCTGCGCTAGAACAAAGGTTTGGTAGATTAGAAAAACAAATAGAAGTTTTATATGAAGGAGCTTTAGTTTTAGGTAGTGAAAAATTATTAAAGTGGGAGTTGGCTAAAAACATGATGAGACCTAAGAGTGATTACACTAAGGTTAAAATGAATTATAATATAGTTGCTCCACGTATGTACAAGGGTAAAATAGAATCTTTAGTTAGCAGAATAACTGGTTTTGCTGATATGATTCAATTAACTCATTTAAAACTCCAACAAGTCCTTTCGCGAATGGTACCTGACGGCATATATATGGATGCTGATGGTCTTGCAGAAGTTGATCTTGGTAACGGTACTAACTATAATCCACAAGAAGCGCTTAATATGTTTTTTCAAACAGGTTCGATTATAGGTAGATCAATGACGTCTGACGGTGATATGAACCCAGGAAAAATTCCTATTCAGGAAATTCAATCTGGTAGTGGTGGTGCTAAATTGCAATCACTGATTCAAACTTACAACTATTATCTTCAAATGATAAGGGACGTAACCGGATTAAACGAAGCAAGAGATGCTAGCACGCCTGACGCGAAAGCTCTAGTTGGTATACAAAAAATAGCTGCAGCTAATAGTAATACAGCTACAAGGCATATATTACAAGCTGGTTTATTTTTAACAGCTGAAGTTGCTGAAGCGTTATCTCTTAGAATATCTGATATTATAGAATACTCACCAACAAGAGATGCTTTTATACAAGCTATAGGATCTCATAACGTAGCTACATTACAAGAAATGGCTGAGTTACATTTATATGACTTTGGTATATTCATTGAATTAGAGCCAGACGAAGAAGAGAAGCAATTATTAGAAAATAATATTCAAGCTGCTTTAGCTCAACAAAGCATAGAGCTAGAAGACGCTATTGATCTTAGAATGATTAAAAACGTTAAGCTAGCTAATCAATTGTTAAAAATAAGACGTAAGAAAAAACAAGAGAGAGACCAAGAGTTAGCCGAAAGAAATATACAAGCACAAGCAAAAGCTAATGCTGAAGCGCAACAAGTAGCTGCTCAAGCTGAAGTTCAAAAGCAAGAGGCTATAACTCAAATGCAAACACAACTAGAACAAGTTAAAGCTGAAATATCTAGTAATAAACTTGTACAAGAAGCTAAACTTAAAAAAGAATTAATGGCTTATGAGTTTCAATTAAACATGCAAATTAAAAACATGGAAAACTCTATAGCTGATAAAAAAGAAACTCAAAAAGAGGATAGAAAAGACCAGAGAGTACAATTACAAGGTGAAGAGCAAAGAAAAAGCAAGAATAGCGCTAAAAGCTTTGAGTCTTCAGGTAATGATACTCTAGGGCAAGGAATAGACATGAGCGTGTTTAATCCTAGATAATTTGTTTAATTATATAATATTATATTATGGCTAAAAAAGAAGAAAAAGTAGTTGAAGAAGTTCAACCTACTCAAGAAGCCAAAACTGAAGTTAAAAAAGTAGACGAACCAGTTTTGCAAGAAGGTGGAGACATGAAAATGAAAACACCGAAAAAACCTAAGCAATTAGGTAAACAAGATAACTCTGTTGCTAAAATAGATTTAAGTAAGGCAAAAGAAGAAACTAAAAAAACAGAAGAACCTGTTGCTAAAGTTGATCTAAGTAAAAAAGAAGAACTTAAACAAGAAGAAAAAGTTGTTGAGGTTGTTGAGGAAAAGCCAAAAGAAGAGGTTGTTGAAGAAACACCTGTACTTGAGGAAATTACTGAGGAACAGAAAGAAGAAATAAAAGAAGAAATTGTTGAATCTAAAACAGAAGAACTACAAGACAAAGTAGAGCAAGCTGTTCAAGAATCACAAGAAACAGGTGTTGATTTACCAGAGAATATTCAGAAGGTTGTAGAATTTATGAATGAAACTAGTGGAACTCTTGAAGATTATGTTAGATTAAATCAAGATTATTCTAATTATGATGACAACACTTTGTTAAGAGAATATTATAAACAAACTAAATCACATCTTACAGATGATGAAATTAGTTTTTTAATGGAAGATCAATTTTCAGTTGATGAAGAAGTCGACGAGGAAAGAGATGTCCGTAGAAAAAAATTAGCGCTTAAAGAGCAAGTTGCCAGTGCTAAAAGCCACTTAGACGGGCTAAAGTCTAAATACTATGACGAAATCAAAGCTGGGGTTAAGTTAACTCCCGAGCAGAAGAAGGCTGTTGATTTCTTTAATAGATATAACCAAGAGCAAGGTGAAAATCAAAAAGTTGCAGATCATCAAGCGTCTATTTTTAACAATGAAACTAGTAAAGTTTTTAACCAAAATTTCAAAGGTTTTGAATATAAAGTTGGTGATAAGCGTTATAGGTTTAATGTTAAAGATGCTGATAAGGTTAAAAGTAGTCAAAGTGATATTACTAATTTTGTTAAAAAGTTTTTAAACGATAAAAACGAAATGAGTGATGCAAGTGGTTACCATAAATCTTTATTTACCGCAATGAACGCCGATGCTGTTGCTAATCATTTCTATGAGCAGGGCAAAGCAGATGCTATTAAGAATAGTATTGCTAATGCAAAAAACGTGAGCATGGACCCCAGACAAACGCATAAAACTGTTGAAGCTGGTGGTATGAAAGTAAGAGCAATTACAGGTAGTGATTCTAACTCGTTTAAGGTTAAAATACGTAAATAAAAATAAGTTAAACATTTAAAAATTAAAAATTATGCCTTTTAGTTCACTCGGTGCGTATCAAGCGCACTTAACTCCGAGACCTACGCAACAGTTATTTAACGATAACTATTTGTCGTTTGACTCGGCTTCTGGTGGTGGTACATTTGCTCAGCAATTCCTACCAGAAATTTATGAAAAAGAAGTGGAGAGATTTGGAAAAAGAACAATCTCTGGCTTCTTAAGTATGGTTGGTGCAGAAATGCCTTTAGCTTCTGATCAAGTAATTTGGTCTGAGCAAGGTAGATTGCATATTGCTTATAGCGCGGAAACTTACAATGACGGTACATCTGCTGTTGAAGTTAAAGTAGCTGCAAACAATACAATTACTTTACCTGCAAACAACTTAATTCAAAACCATGACACTATTGTTATTGCAAACTTACCTAACTCTAAAGTTTTAAAAGCAATTGTTGTTAGTGGTGGTGGTACAACTGAAATTACTGTTGCACCTTATACACAAGCACATTTAGCGGCTGCTCCTGATTCAGGATCTACTAACGGTGCTGTTGACTTTTCTAACAATGAAGATGTAAACATCTTTGTTTATGGAACTGAATATATCAAAGGATCTTCTGAAGACGCAAGATCTATCGATGCTTCTTTCACAAGATTTAGCAACAAACCAGCTATTTTAAGAGACAGATACCAAGTTAATGGTTCTGACACTGCACAAATAGGTTGGGTTGAAGTTACTTCTGAAGACGGAGCTTCTGGTTACCTTTGGTATTTAAAATCTGAGTCTGAAGCAAGATTAAGATTTAACGATTACCTTGAGATGGCAATGATTGAAGGACAGCAAGTTGAAATGCCTGCTGGACATAACTTTGGTGGTACTTCTGCTTTTGCAGTTGGTGGTACTGAAGGTTTATTCTCTGCATTAGAGTCAAGAGGTTTAGTATGGACTGGTACTGATTTCGATCAATTATCAGGTAACGTTCAAGGCGGTTTAGCTGAGTTTGATACTATTCTACAAGAATTAGACAAGCAAGGTGCTATTGAAGAAAATATGATGTTCTTAGATAGAGGTACTTCTCTAGAAATTGACAACATGTTAGCTTCTATTAACTCTGGAAACGTTGCATCTGGTGGATCTGGTTACGGTGTATTTAACAACGACGCTGATATGGCGTTGAACTTAGGTTTCACTGGTTTTAGAAGAGGTTCTTATGACTTCTACAAAACTGACTGGAAATACTTAAATGATTCTGTAACAAGAGGACTTATTGGTGACATCGAAGGTGTTATTGTTCCTGCTGGAACTTCAACAGTTTATGATGAGTCAATGGGTAAAAACATCCAAAGACCTTTCTTACACGTAAGATATAGAGCATCTGAGGCTGATGATAGAAAAATGAAATCATGGATCACTGGATCTGTTGGTGGAAACTACACATCATCTGCTGATGAAATGGTTGTTAACTTCTTATCAGAAAGATGTTTATGTGTTCAAGCTGCGAATAACTTCGTATTGCTTAAAGCATAACAATTACTGTAATTTTTACCCTCGTATTTTGTACGGGGGTAATTATTACTTTTATAAACTTTTTAATTATATTATATTATGGAAAAATGGGAATACAAAGATAGAGTGTATATTGTAAAAGGTGAAAATTCTCCACCTATATTATCAATACAATCTAAACATACACAAAGAAAACCTTTACTTTATTTTGATGAGGAAAAAGGTCACAATAGAGAACTAAGGTATGCTACTAACCAAAAATCAGTATTTGCTGATGAACAAGAAGGTTATGCAACATTAGGTCACATATATTTTAAAGAAGGTAGATTATCGGTGCCAAAAAGCAAACCAGCTTTACAAAAGTTGTTATCGTTATATCACCCTAAAAGAAATACATTGTGGTATGAATACACACCAGAAGTGTATGCTGAAAATGAAGTTGATGAAATAGAACTGCAAATAGAAGCTTTAAACTTAGCTAAAAAATTAGAGATAGATGAGTTAGAAGCTATATTAAGAGTACAGAAAGGTAATAAGGTAAGTAAAATGTCTACTAAAGAAGTAAAAAGAGACGCTTTGCTACTTGCTAAAAACCAACCAGCTGCTTTTATAGAACTAGCTGCAGATGACAACGTACATTTAAGAAACATTGGTGTTAAAGCTGTTGAAGCTAATATTATAAAACTCGCTAACGACAATAGATCGTTTACGTGGGGCGATGGCAGAAAATTATTTACTGTACCATTTGATGAAAACCCTTACTCAGCATTAGCTGCATGGTTTAAAACAGATGACGGTATGGAAATTTTAAAAGCTGTTGAAAAGAAAATAAAATAAATCAACTTATAGAGGTAACCATCTCTATGAGGTGGTTACTTACTATAAATAAAAAAAATTATGGCGGTTAATATAGATACAGTTTATCAAAGAGTTTTAGCAATAGCTAACAAAGAACAAAGAGGTTATATAACACCTCAAGAGTATAATCTATACGCTAATCAAGCTCAGATGGATATATTTGAGCAATATTTCTATGATTTAAACGCATTAAATAGAATACCAGGCAATGACTACACATACGCGGATCAAGTCGATATATTACAAGAAAAAATAGATATATTTGAAAGATACAGACAAACAGTTGTTATGTCATCAACTGGATCTGAAGCTGGACTAGGAACTTTACCAGCTTACTATAGATTAGGTGAAGTTTACCACAAACACAAAGGTGGTTATATAGAAATAGAAAAAATAAGTCAAAACGAAGTTCATCACATACAGAACTCACCATTGACTGCTCCTTCGTTAACACAACCTGTTTATGTAAGAACTGGTGGTGTTACTCCAACTGGACAAACATCAACTGTTCAAAACGAAATAAACTTATCAAGATCAATACAAATTTACCCAACAACTATAACTTCAAATGTAGTGTGTAACTATATAGCTAGGCCTACAACTGTAGAGTGGTCTTATACAACTGTTTTTGATGAACCGTTGTTTAATGTAAACAATAGTCAAGATTTTGAATTACATCAATCAGAGGAGACTGAGTTGGTTATAAAAATATTAGAACTTGCTGGTATTGAAATAAAAGATCCACAAGTATATCAAGTAGCTGCTACAGAAGAAGCACAGAACGTACAACAAGAAAATAAATAGATATGCCATTATTTGAAGGAACACAACAACAGTATTACGGCTCGCAAACTTTTATAGCTAGTGGCGGTCAAACAGATTTTGTATTAACGTTTCCGGAAAACGAGACGTTGTTAAATAATTTAGCGACAATGCCTGTATCTGCTGCTGAGTTTACTATTACTGTAAATGGTGTAGGTACTACAAACTTCACGTTCCCTAAATCAAACACCACAGACACTGTTGTATTAAACAACGCGGCAAGTAACGATGATGTTGTAGTTATTACAGTAACAAATCCACAATTAGGTAATTATCAATTTATATCACTACAAACTATTGTAAATAATTTTATTATTAGTTATGTAGGTAGTGATAAAATAATACCTAGAACAAAAAGATCTAATGTAGCTTTTCACGCACAAAGAGCAATACAAGAATTAAGCTACGATACTTTTAAGTCTATAAAATCTCAAGAAATAGAACTACCACCTAATTTAAAAATGCCTTTACCACATGACTATGTTAATTATGTTAAGGTATGTTATGTTGATAACGCTGGTGTTGAAAAATTATTATATCCAACTAGAAAAACAGGTAATCCTACAGGTATATTACAAGATGGAGCGTATGGTTACACTTATGATAGCTTTGGTAATCTAGCAACACCTAGTGATTCTACAACATGGTCTAGATTTCAAAACAGTAGTAATTCTAACTCAGAAAGCGATACTGATAACTATAGAAACACAGAAGAAGATTTTAACTTAGTAGAAGGTAGAAGGTTTGGTTTAGAACCTGAAATGGCTCAGTCTAATGGAGTATTTTATATTGATGAACAAAAAGGTTATATACATTTTAGTTCTTCATTAAGTGGTAAGCTAATATCATTAAAATATATAAGTGATGGTTTGGCTACAAATGACGAAATGGTTGTGCATAAGTTTGCTGAAGAAGCGGTTTACAAACATATAGCTTATGCTATCGCTAGCACACATACATCTGTTGCTCCAACATATATACCTTTATTAAAGAAAGAAAGATTTGCTGCGACTAGAAACGCTAAACTAAGGTTATCTAATCTAAAAATAGAAGAACTTACACAGGTGATGCGAGGTAAGTCTAAACAAATTAAACACTAACAAGTATGCCAGATATTAAACATTACTTCCGTTCAGGTAAAATGAATAAAGACCTGGACGAGAGATTAGTACCTAATGGAGAGTATAGAGATGCGTTGAATATCGAGATGTCTACATCTGACGGTGATGATGTAGGTACTATTCAGAATGTTGTAGGTACTAACAAAATTACGGGTAAAACATACGATACTAATAAGAACTCAATAACAGCTAACTGGTCTGGTGATAGTTTTGGTTTAACAAAAGCTGTTTGTATAGGTGTTAAATTAAATAATGAAAATGATAGAATATATTGGTTTATTTCTTCTGCAGAAGCTTCTTGTATTGCTGAATATAGTGATAGCTCTGGTATTATAAAACCTGTACTAGTAGATACTCTAGGTATACTTAATTGGACTTCAGAAACAAACATAACAGGTATAAACATTGTTGAGGACATGTTGATATGGACTGATAATGTAACTGAGCCTAAAAAAATAGACATAAAGGTTTTTAAATCTGGTTGTGCAGATAATTTTACCACTCATACTAAATACACTGGACAACGAATACTTCCATCAAACTTATCTGCAGCATCTAACTTTTCAGAAGAACACATAACAGTTGCTAGATTAGCTCCTATGAATACACCAACACTTAATATGTCAAACTCTACAAGAGGTGGTTTAGGAACAGGTACGTCTACTGTTATTATAACAAACGCTAGCGCAACAACGTTTACAGATTTACAAGGCGTTTCTATAGACGCTGGAACTGTTTTAAATCTAACTTTTTCACCACTTCCAAATTGGCAGCCTGGCGACATAATAACATGTACAAGTACCTATGAAGAATTAGGTCAACAAGAAACTTTAGAGATAAAATTATTAATAAACAGTATAAGTCAAAATAACACCTTTAGTTGTAAAGTACAAAGTATACCTGTACAAATACCTTATGCTACTTTAATATGGGAAGCAATACTTAGTGAAGAAGGTGTTTTATTTGAAAAGAAATTTGTAAGGTTTGGTTACAGGTGGAAATATTACTCAGGTGAATATTCTACGTTTTCACCTTTTAGTGAGGTAGCTTTTTTACCAGATACTTTTGAGTATTTATCTACTGATGGTTATAATGACGGTATGATAAATAACCTAAGGCAGTTAACTATAAATATAACAGAGTCAAGACCTATTGATGTAGAAGAAGTTGACATACTATATAAAGAATCCAACAATAACAATGTTTACGTTGTAGATACTTTAAAATATAATTCAGATGGTACCTTTCCAACAGAATATAAACTAGAATCAGAAATAATAAGTAAAACAGTATCTAGCAATCAAATGATTAGACCTTGGGATAATGTTCCAAGAAAAGCTAAAGCGCAGGAGGTTACAGCTAATAGACTTATATTTGGCAACTATTTACAAAACTATGACATATTAGATTTTAACCTACCTGATATTAGCATGTCTATATCTCAAGCTGCTATAACAACAGTAAAAGAACCTCAACTTTCTTTAAAATCATTAAGGACATATCAAACAGGTGTTGTATACATTGATAAATACAATAGACAATCACCAGTTTTAACTAGTGATTCAGCTTCTAAGCAAACTAGTAAGGACTACGCACCAAGTGTTAACTCTATAAACGTTACTTTAAATAATCAGCCACCAGACTGGGCTACGCATTTTAAATACTACGTAAAAGAAACTGCTAACGAATATTATAATTTAGCTATGGATAGATATTATCTAGCTGAAGACGGTAATGTTTGGTTAAGCTTTCCATCATCTGAAAGAAATAAAGTTGATGAGGAAACTTATTTAATATTAAAAAAGAAACATGATTCAGACGACTTTGTGTCAACAAAATCAAGATATAAAATATTAGATATATCTAATGATGCTCCTGATTTTCTTAAACTAAAACAAAGAGCTGTAGGTAACGGTGCTGTTAAAGCTGGATCATCTAATATACCTCAAATAGGTAGTGTATCATTTGAGTTTTTAGGCCCAGATCCAGTTTCAAACCCTAGTTTTGGTGAAGGTTTTTCATCAGATGCTGTTATTCAAATATCTGTGGGTGGTGTTGTATCTGATAAATACAAGGTTGTAAGTGGTGGTCCTACTGGTGAAGATGGTGGTTCCGCACCTTTTAAGCATACATATAAAATAACTTTAGCTGAACCTATAAAAACAACCGATACAATGGTTTCAAGTATATCATCTGGAACACAGTTTGAGATTGTACTTTTTGAAGAAAAGTTTGAAAGAAAAGCTGAGTTTTATGGTAGGTTTTTTGTAAAAGTAAATAGAGATAGTAATTTTGATACAAACATTATAGCTTCTTTTCCAGAAGAAGACGAGCAATTTGGTATATCAGACACTAGAGCTATATTTGGTAACGCGCCTAACACAGGTCCAAATGATTCAACATCTGAAGCGTCTTGGTACGACACTAGAGCAAAACATAACAAAAGAAATCAAAGCGGTAATGGCCATCCAAAATTAGGGTCTAAATTTATGACAATATATTTTACTGGGTCTCCTAAATCTGGTGATAAAAGCTTTGACGAAGCAAACACAATAAACAACTTTTTAAAGTCAATAAGTCAACAAGGTACTTTATTTAGGTTTAAGGGTAGTCAAACAGGTGCTTTAAGTGAAATATACAAAGTATCTAAAAACGCAACAATATCATATAGTTATAGAAGAACTGGTAGAAAGAGATTATTTTCTAGTAAAAGAAGAAATTATAGAATAGAGTTTGAACACTACAAAAATGCAACACCATATGAGGATTCATTTGTTTACCCTTCTAGTGGTAGCGCTAACAATTTTGCTGATGAAATACAAATATTACAAAACGTTGTAACTACAGATGTAGAGGTTTTAACATCAAACAACCCTGCAATATGGGAAACAGAACCTAAAGAGTCTGTTGAGTTAGATCTTTATTATGAAACAGGTTTATCTAGACCTATATCACAACACGGGCAAGCGCATGTTTTAGATTTTAAAAACTGCTACTCATTTGGTAACGGTGTAGAGTCTGATAGAATAAATGACGATTACAACGCTCCTCGTATAGGTAAAGGTGTTAAAGTATCTACTGTATTAGACGAACCATATAAAGAAGAAAGAAAAAGAAATGGTTTAATATTTTCAGGTATATTCAACTCTACAAGCGGTGTTAATAGATTAAATCAATTTATACAAGGTGAGGCTATAACAAAAGACATGAATCCACATTATGGTAGTATACAAAAACTACATGCTAGAAATACAGATTTAATTGTATTGTGTGAAGATAAGTGTTTAAAGGTATTAGCCAATAAAGATGCTTTATTTGAAGCAAGTGGAAACCCACAACTTACAGCTACTAATAGAGTTTTAGGTCAAACGATACCTTTTATAGGTGAGTATGGTATATCTAAAAACCCAGAATCATTTGCTTCATATGCTTATAGATGTTATTTTACAGATAAATCAAGAGGAGTTGTTTTAAGACTGTCTAGAGATGGTTTAACGGCTATATCTGAAAACGGTATGAGAGACTTCTTTAAAGATACTTTACCTTTAAATAGAAAAATGATTGGTAGCTACGATGGTAGTAAAGGTTTATATAATTTAACACTAAATGATAAAACCGTAGCTTTTGATGAAAAAGTAAATGGTTTCCCTAGTTTTAAATCGTTTGTGCCAGAAGGAGCCGTATCTCTTAATAACGTTTATTATTCTATTAAAAATGGTGAATTACACTCACATAACAATGCTACTAGAAATAATTTTTACGGAGTGCAATATGATAGCTCTGTAACGTTTTTAATAAACGAAATGCCAGAGGTTATAAAAGGTTTTAAAACTTTAAACTATGGCGGATCTGCTTCTAGAAAATTTACTGGTGCTAACCATACAGATGGTTGGTACTGTGATTATATACACACAGATACTCAACAAGGTTTTATAAAAGAACTTAAAAGAAAAGAAGGTAGATACTACAACTATATAAAAGGTGAAGCTACTACTTTAGCTAACTTAGACTCTAGAGAGTTTAACGTTCAAGGTGTAGGTCAATATACTAATATAGCTGGAGATGTTAATTTAGCTGACAAAAAACTTACAGTTCAATTAACGGGTATTGCAAACACTACAAACCCAGGTGTTACTTTTGATGTAGAAGCTGGTAGTGAAATACATGAAGAAAAAGAATTTGTAGAAATATTGATAACACCGGACACTGGTTCTACATTAACAGCTAGTGATTTAAGTTTTAATGCTTCTGGACATACATATATTCATAGTGTAGCATTTGTTCAAGATGGTCTTAACGTAAAATCAAAAGTAAACTTCAAAGATGGTGTTAACATGCCTCTCGCTGATTTGACAATAACATTAGCTATTGTAGGTGATGGTGTTTTAAACAAATATCTTCTTAAAAATTTAAATATAGTTGATCAAAGTGATTTTTATTCAGCTACAACTATAACTTATAACGGTAGTGGTCTTAATGAAACAGCTAATCCAAGTGGTAATCAATTAGGTTATAAAGCTGAATATGGTACACAGAATCAAGTTGCTGTTGTCAAGTTTAACCTAAACAACGCTTACAATTTTAAAAAACCACCTAGTTTTAGAATAACAATTGAAGACAATGATGCTGAAAGTTTCTATGTCATAACACATCAAGATAAACTTTCTACTGGCGTTGATTTTACAATAGGTGATACTGTTAATGGAGTTGTTACTACTTTAGCTGATGTAGATCAAAGATGGTTTACAATACAATATAAGTTCCCAGCTCAAGACACGGATAAAAATGAAATAGTATTTAGTGCTGAATCTGTTTTAGAAAATGACCCTGAAAATAATAAAATAACAGGTTACAATGTTGTTGGTGGTAATATAGTAAGTAGGTACGGTGAAACTAAAGAGGTTAAAATATTTGGAGCAATAGGTGCTGATTTTAGAGTTAAAAATTGTGCAACATCTACAGGTAGCACACCAGCTGCAAGCACAACTACATTAAACTTAACAGCTGTAAATAACGATATTAAAACAGGTATGGTTATAACAGGTACAGGTGTAAATGGAACTGTTACTGTTGTTAGCATAAACGGTACGCAAATAACTATGTCTAGTAATCAAGGTATAAGCAGTACGACTTTAACATTTACAGAATGGTGGAACGGTACTAGGTTTGGAGGTTCTGAAACTGACTTAGAAATACCATCTACTGGTATATATATTATGCCAATAGATTTCTTTGAGACGTCTATATCTAAAACATATTACTTAGAAATACAACCTATAGCACAAACAACTCTTTCAAGCACTTTACAAGGTAACGTATACAATACAGCTACGCCACCTTTAGTGCAGCATCCTTTTTATATATATCAATTTGTTGATGTAGATATAACTTTAGGTATGCATCAGGTTGGTACTGATTTTACAATAACATCAAGTGACGTTTCAAAAACATATACGGCTGGTGCTTACCCCGTAGAGGGTTCTGATTTCTCAGCATTTAACCTAAGTTTAACAGCTACAGCAAGTAGTAATATAACTAAAACAAAAGATCCAGAAGCAGATGATTGGTCAAACTACGTTTCTACAACTGATGATATTGATTTGTTTGCTAATAATTTCGAGTTAGATTATCCAACACCTATAATAGATATAAATAACAATGCATCACCTAAAACAATAACTATAACAGGTAGAATGTTTGTAAACAAGTATGGTACTGATGATTTAGTTTCTGATCTTGCTATAAATAATTTTGCATCAGTTGCTAATAGTGGTGGTGGTGCCCCAGGAGGATTTAGAATGTATACACCAACTGTAACAGGTGGTATTGGATTAATAGCGGGTGCTGTAAGAGCTTCATATAGTGGTGGAGGTTTTAGCGGTACAAACGTTAAAAACGTAGCTATTGGCACACCTAACAATACAAACTTAATAAGTGGAACAGGTGCTTTATACGGTGACTTTAATGATAACGGTATAAACGATATTACGTTAACTATAACAGCTGATGGAACAGCAGCTATAGATAATCTAACTATAACTAAAGACACTTTAACTGGAGGCTTTAATTCATACGATTTAACTTACACATGGGAAGGTAAAACGTCAGAAGTTATAGATGCTTCGTCCATTATGACATTTAACGTGCATGTGGCATTAACTAACGAACCTTAATAGATAAACATGGCAACTACACAAAACATAACTATGACATTTCCACACGTTCAGGACTCAGTTCAGGTTGGTGATATGATATATTATCAAAATACTAGTAGTGTAATAGTACAAATGGGTTTAGCTACAGCTGTAACACAAACAACAATAAGTTGTAACATAGGTGGTACTGTAACTAGACCAACGGCTAATGATTTTATTCTTTTTAGTAAAGACGCTAGAATAAATACATCATCTATAAGAGGTTATTATGCTGAGGTAAAAATGGTTAACGATGCTAACACTGCTTGCGAATTGTATGACGTTGGTAGTGAGATATTTGAATCTAGCAAATAATGTGTAATAATAATAGTAACTTAAAATAACAATAAAAATATGATACCAGGAGCAGCAATAAGCGCGGGAGTTCAAGGTTTAGCAGGTATCGCTGGCGGTATAATCGGTGGTGGTAAGCGAAGACGTGAACAAAGAGCTGCGCAAGCAGAGATGGCAAGGTCAAAAGCTAGAATGATGAACTTAGATACTTCTAACTTAGCAGCTAATATGGAAAATCCATACGAAGATTTAACTGTAAACACACAAGCAGCAGACTTTGCCGCACAACAAAATCAAGCTAATTTAGCTAATACCATGTCTGGTTTACAAGGCGCTGCTGGTGGAGCTGGTATTGCAGCTTTAGCACAAAGTATGGCTAACGCTGGTGCTCAACAAAATCAAGCTGCTTCAGCTAGTATAGCTCAACAAGAAAATGCTAACGCTAAAATGGCTGCTCAAGGAGCTATGCAAGTACAACAAGCTGAAATAGCTGGCGCTGGTGCTGCTAGAGGATTAGAATATCAAAAAGCTGGTGGAGCATTAAGTATGGCACAAAATAGATTAGGTGCTGCTAACGCCGCTAGGCAACAAGCTACACAAAGTATAATGGGTGGTATTGGTGCTTTAGGTGCTGCTGCAGGTGCTTATCACGACGAAAATAGATAATACAATGGCAACAACAAAAACAACTCAACCAAATTATTTCGGAAACTTAAGAACTCCAGCTGCTAACTTTGCTAACAGTAGTGGTATAAATACTTTTGATGCTGTATCTAAGGGAGCTGCTGCTGCTCAAAGAGGTATGCGTCAAAAACCTCAGTACACTCAAGATGAGTTAGATAAAATGAGGGCAGATAACGTGGTTGCTAAAAATCTAGATGAGTCTCCACAGATAAGCTGGGGTGATTATAAAAACTTACCACCAGAAATATCTGGATTGTTTAACGAAAAAATAGCTAGCTTAGGTTCTCAAATAGGTTATCAAAAACACATACAACAAAATATGGGTAAAACAGATTTTCAAGGAAGATCTCAAATGGCTAATCAAATAAGTAACATGCAAGGTGTTATAACTAGTAAGATACCAAAACAATTAGCTACTTTAAATGAAATGTATGGAGATTTTGATGGTGACTATATGGACGGTATAATGTCTGAAATGATGGATCCAAAAGATCAACAACTAATAAGTGATATACAGCATGGTAAAATAAAACCTAAAATGGACGATGGAGGTAATATTACTTTTAACGGTATGTCTATAAATGATTTACCACAGTATCATAATAAAGATCTTAAAACAGGTAGTATGCTTACTAAAAATCTTGTAGGCGCTTTTGATAGAGGTAGTAAGTTAACAGAAAATGAATTAGCTTTGCAGAGAGTAAACATAACCAACACGTTAAACGAAGGTGGTACACCATCTATATTATCTGTAGGTTTTGAAGACGTAATGGGTATGGGTGGTTCTCTTTTAAAGAAAAAAGATTATCAAAGCCAAATAGCTGATTTAAGAAGTGGTGATCCTATGAAAGTTAGAGAAGCTAAACAAGTAATATCTAACGCTATAACAGATGAATATTTAGCAAGGTTAAGTAAACAAGCTAGTGATGGTTACGATGCTAAAAACCCTGCCAATCCTAATGGAGCTACTGAAAGTAAGTTTGGGCAAAGAATAGATGATGCTGTTAATTCTGGTAAAGAGTTTACAATACCTGTTGGAAAAAGAAATTACCAGGTTGTTGAGTATCCTCCAGGATCAGGTGAGTACAAGTTGTTTACTGGTAATTCTACTTATACTGATTTTGATCTTGGTAACGCTACGAGAAACACCAGGACTTTATCCTCTGATCCAGCTAAAAGAAAGCAGCAAATATTAGAAGCTGTAACTGGAGATATTAATCAAGGTTTTGAATGGTCAACACCTGAAACAGATTGGTCTTCAGCACCCGAACCTAATGTTCCTTTTATAGGTCCAAGACAAGCAGCTAATCCTAACATAATTACAAAATAATTAAACTAAATTTTAAATGGAGGATTTAATACTATTTCAGTTTGCTGATGGTAGCGAACAAAATGTACACATAGGTAGGATTGATGCTTTTAAGCAACAATACCCTGATGCTGTACAAATAGGTGAAATTCCCAAGCCAAGAGAAAAATCAGTGTATACTAAAAAAGTTTTTAGAGGTGGTGGTGATCCTAAGGACGGTATACGAGGCTTTGGTTTATATGAAGATGTTGAAACAGAAGATAATATAGACGAAAAAATATATCCTACAACAATGCCAGATGGTTCTACACAGAACTTATCACTTCTTGATCTGGCAGATCCCAAAATAAATACGAACTTAGAAGATGCTATAATAGCTGAAGAAGAAGCTTTAGATAGTCCTGACTTATTCAAGCCAAGCACTAGAACTAGAACTATATCTACAGGTGATTATATGGATATGAAACTTGGTATTACACCCACAGAAGAATACACTTATCAACCTTATGAAAAAGAATTAAACGCTTATGCTGAGCAGCTAAATGAGTTAAGCAGAAAAGGTTTATTAGATAAAATACCAGAAGAATATAGATGGGATAATACAGAGCAAAAAGAAGTTCCTCAAAATATATTAGAACAATATACTAGAGACCAATTAAAGCGAGGTATAAAAAGTAGACAAATAGGTAAGGTTTGGGAAGAAAGTTTAGAAGACATGTCTGATGATCAACGAAATGCAAACTTAATCGCTAGACAAAAACAATATGATGACGCTGACGCTGAAAATTACGTAGAAGATACAGAAAAATTCATGATGAGACAGCAGGCTTTTGCTGACGGTGAAGAGTTTAAGTCAGTTTTTGATTTTGAAAATAATGTTTTAGACAATAAATATGTTTTTGAAAATCCTAATAACGAAGAAATTGTAGAGGTTAATGGTAAAAAAGTACCATTATCAGTGTATCAAAATTATACAAACAACTTTAGCTTTGTAAAAGGAGAGCAAATAAAACTAACAAAAGAATATGAAGATCTTTTTAAAAGAAGAGATGCTATAGAAAACGTGGGTATAGAATTAGATTTACTAGGAAGAGACTGGAGCATGCTATCTAAGTTTGGGTTTTTAACAATGAAAGGTGTTGGTGATCTAATTGTTGGCGGTGGTGAATATATAGAAGCTGGTTCTAATTTAATATTAGATAGGTTTGATGGTACTACAAAAGAAGAAAGAGGTACTACATTTATACAGGATTATGCTAACAAAAGAAGAGAAAAGTATAATAAATTAAAAGAAAAATTTAGACCTGATCAAGAATTTGGTGGTATACTTGAAAAAGGTAATTTTTTAGGAATTGATATTTTTTCTAGTATTGAAAATTTTACAGAGTTTTTTGTAGAAGAGTCTGGTAGACAGTTGCCTATATTTGCAGCAATAGCTGCTAGCGGTGGCGCAGCTAGTGCTTTAGGCGCTAGAACAGCGGCATCAGCTGTTACCTCAGCTACTACGTTAGGTGTAATGACAGGTGGTCAACAAATAGGTGATATTACTTATCAAGATTTTTTACAGAACGAAGCTGAAATAATGAAGTATGGTCAAAACCTAGAATATAACGATAGAAACTGGAATGATTTTGAAAAGTTTTTAATAGGTACTGGCTACGGTGCTGCTGAAGGTATATTGGGTACTGCACCTACTTTTTTATTAATGAAAAGAGGTAAAGATTTAATTACAAGTGCTGGTAGAAAAAACTTATTAGACAAAACAACAAAAGAATTTTTAACTAAAGACTTGCCAAAAGAATTTGGTATTGGTGTTGCTTTAGAAGCGCCTACAGAAGGTTTAACACAGTTAGTTCAAAACGCATTAATGATAGGTATGGGTGACAAAGATGTAGATTTGTTTGACGGTGTTGGTCACGCTACTTTTTCTGGTGGTATGTTTGGTGGTTTGTTGGGTGGTGGTGCTGTAGCTAGGGGTATGGCTGTAAATAAAATGATGCCAAAAGAAGAAAGAATAGAGCTTAAAAAACAATTTGATGCTTTAGATGAATTAAAAACTAAATACAACGAGGCTTTTAATACAAAAAGTGATGGAAGTGATTTTAGAGTAAACCGTTTAAAGTTTTTAAAAGAAAAAATAAATGAAAGAAAAACTATTATAGATAACAAGCTTGATGATTTTAATAAAACTATTCAAAAAAGACTTGGAAACGGTAGAATATATGAAGAGTTTAAAGCTTTAAAAGCTGGTCAATACGATATAAGAGCTGAAGCTAATAGAATATATGAAGACCCAGAAATAACAGATGAATCTAAAAAAATATTAATAGACGACTTAGCTTATAAATATCAACTATATGACAATGCAATAAATACTTATTTAGGTAAAACAGATCCTAATAGATTTATAGCATTGGCAGAAAACGACAAAGAAAGATATAACAAAATACTAAAGCAAGCTGAAGACGTTTTAGTTAAAGATGGTAAAAAAATAACAGACGAAGCTGTACAAAAAAAAGCTTACGACATATATTTAAGAGAAGAAGTAGATACCGATATAAAGAAAACTCAAGAGATGTTAAAGAAAACGTCTTTAAACACGGAGAACTTTATATTTGAAAACGAAAACCAAGCAAAAATAGCAGCTAGCGTAGCTTTAGCTGATCCTAATATAACTCAAGAAGAAAAAACATTTTGGGAAAATTTACTAAAAGCAGACGGTGGTATGAATGGTTTTGCTATGAGAGTAAATGATAAATACACGTGGGTCAATATAAAAGACTCAATGGTTGAAAACGAAAGAACTAACACAGCCACTCATGAAGCAGATCACATAGTTATGTGGAACTCTCTTTTAAAAGGTCAAGATTTTGATTGGCAAAAAATGGCAGATGAAATAGAGTTATTTTTAAAAGAAACAAATCCAGAGGTATACAATACTATATTTGGTATTAGCCCTTCACAAAGTGTTGAGAAAGGTAAAGACAATAAACCTAAAGCAGAAGAAGTTGTAATAAACTTTATGGAGAGAATAAACGATATTGATTTATCTACGTTAGGTGGTAAAAGATTCATGCATTGGTTTGGTGGTGAGGTTAACAATGTTACTGGTGGTGATATAAACTGGAAAAACAACGATGATATTGTTTTATTTATAAGTCAATTAGCTAAGAAAATAGCTAATGGTGATTTAACTAAAAACGATATAGAGCTATTAAGAAAAAGTGAATTACTAAATAAATATAAAATAGACAAGGCTGACGTTGAACAAACTGGTAAATCAGAGAGTACTTTATTTGAAAAAACAGAAGAGCTAGGTGCTAACTGGAGTAATTTAAGTGAAGATGAAAAAGTAAACAAAGCTCAACAAATAGGTTTGTATTGGGAAAACTTTTTAAACAAAAAAATAAAACAACAAATAACAGTTGATGAAACAGAACAGTTTGCTTTATTAAATAAGTTTTTAGGATTAGACACCGATCCTTCACAAATGAAAAAATCATTTGGTTACAAAAGAGGTTTTATAGACATTGTAAAAAGATGGGATCCTGCTAAGAATAATTCATTAGCTGCGTGGATACAGTCAGCAAACAACTTACCAATGAGAATATTAGAATTAGCACAAGGTTCTAAAAGGTTTGGTAGGTTTGAATCTTCTATTGACGAACAAAGAGAAGGTAGCAGACCTATCGATATTAAGGTCGAAGAAAATGTAGAGTTTGATCAAGTTAAAGATCAAGTAAACGAAGTTAGAAAATTATTAAATATAGAAAACAATTCTAAGCTATATAATAAAACCTTAGGTGATGTTACTAAAAAACTAACCGACGTTGAACTAAAGAATTTAGTTAAAGAAAACCCTAAGAAACTAAGACAAAACTTAAAAAAGAGTTTTGAAAAAGCTTTAGCTAAAGAAATATCTAACATTATAGGCACTCAAAAATCTCAAAAGTTTAAAGACTTTATAAACAATAAAGAAAACTTACAAAAAGTAATAGATTTACTAGGTGTTAAATATAGAAACAGGTTTCCTATGTTTACCAATGATGGTGGTAGAGCAAATGTAGCACAAAGTAAAATAATACAAGAGTCTGATCAAGGTTCTTTTATTAGTGATACTAAAGCTGGTAATCAAATATGGATGCCTAAAGACGTTAATAAAATGTCTGAGCAAGAAGTACAAGACATAGCTAATGATTTTATACAAGGTAGAGAAACAAAATATAAGTCTTTAAAAAATGCTTTAGCTACAGAATTAGGTTTAGATGCTGTGTTTACAGCGTTAGAAAAAAGTCCTAACCTACAAAACCAATATGATGGTTTAACGGGTAAATTAGCAGAGTCTATTAAGAGAAGTCCAGAGGCTGCTTTTAGCATGAGTAAACAACAACAAGGTGATTTACTTAATGAGTATTTAAAAGTTGCTAAGAACGGTACAAATAAAGCCGAGTACATGCGTGATGAGTTTGAAGATAATGGTTTATTACACCTGTACGATAGAGCTAAATCTTATATAGAAGATAATGGTATTGATGGGCCAAACGGCTTTATACAAACTGTTACTAGTAAAAATCTACCTTCAAAAATAGGTGAAACTATAAGACAAAAAGAAATAAAATGGATTAGAGATGGTGACTTTAAACAATTTGAACAATATCAAAAAGACATATTAAAACTAGCTGGTGTTCTAGATCCTAAAGTATTAAAGGTGCTTGGTATAGATTTTATGGGTATACACTACAGACATTTAAATCCTAAAAAATTTAGAGCATTTATAAATGAATTAGAGGGTGTAGCTTCGCAAGAAGTTGCTAATGATGAATTTGCTAATTTATTAGATAATATAGAAGATGTAATTAAAGTTGTTGATTCTGGTAAACTAGGTCAAATATTAAAATCTATAAACGAAGCTGAGTCTGTTAATGACAAGTTACAGATAATGTTAACTAACTACGAAGTTTTACAAGCTGCAAACGAAGCTAATACGGATTTAAGAAACTATATAGCTTTAAAAATAAATGAAGCTAAATTAAGCAACGAGACTATTTATTTAATGTTACAATCACAAACAAACATTATAAATGGTTTTAGAGCGTTAAGTACTATAGAACATTTTAGAATAGTTGACGGTATACAATCAGCTTCTAAAAATAAAAAAGCAAAAAGCTATTATGAAAAATGGTCTAAAGTATCTGGTTATAATCAAGCTTTAAAAGAAAATGATGGAGATCGTGATAAAGCTATAACAGATTTAAAAACTAAAAACGAACATTTAGGTGCTAACTCCGCTACAATGGGTGATCTAGCTGTAGCGTTATTTTATAATCAGATAAAAACTGTAGAAGACGCTAACAATATATTTAAAGATCACGTAACGTTATTTAGTACTAACAAGGTTTTAAATGGTATTGATGACGCTGGTGGTAAGGTTAACCAAGCTGCTGAGTTTAAAGTTAACATGTTTATGACAGTTAACGAGGCAGGAAATCATTATCATATATCAGGTGTAAATTCTGCTGAATACATAAGAGATAAAAAAGCAAAAGAAATATTATCAAACGATATAAACAAAACATCTACAACTAGAAAAAACTTACAACAAGCTAATAGTAAGTCTGTAGCTAAAAAGAAAGGTATTAGTGTTTTTGATTTTGATGATACTTTAGCTAGAACAAAAAGTAAAATACTAGTTACATTAGATAATAAAAAGTTTAAAATAGATGCCACTGAATTTGCTTTACAATCAGCTGATCTTGAAGCTGCTGGTGCTAAGTTTGATTTTAGTGAGTTTAACAAAGTTGTTGAAGGTGAAAAAGGTCCTTTAGCTGATTTAGCTTTGAAAAGAGCTGGTAAGTTTGGTACAGGTGATATATTTGTTTTAACAGCAAGACCACAAGAAGCAGCGTATGCTATACACGCGTTTTTAAAAGGTATTGGTTTAAATATACCTATAGATAATATAACTGGACTAGAAGACGGTAGACCAGAGGCTAAAGCTGATTGGATTATAAACAAAGTATCTGAGGGTTATAATGACTTTTATTTTGCTGACGATGCTATTAAGAATATAAAAGCTGTATCTGATATATTAAAAGATGTAGATGTTAAAAGTAGAGTTGAATTAGCGTTTAGTAAATCAGAGTTAGAAACAAAGATAAACGAAATAATAGAACATCAGAGTGGTGTAAACAAAGATGCTACATATTCTAAAATAGTAGCTGAAAGAAAAGGTATGAACAAAGATAAGTACACTATGTTTTTACCTCCGTCTGCAGAAGATTTTGAAGGTTTGCTATATTATCTAGCTGGTAAAGGTGATCAAGGTAGTAAAGATTTAGCTTGGTTGCAGGATAACTTATTTAAACCATACTTAAAAGCAGTAGATGCTATCAACATAGCTAAAACATCAATAGTAACTGATTTTAGAGAACTA
>Ga0181405_1000097_pt1 | contig 28472 bp, 37 predicted proteins | sample 28SPOviralmetaG_FD_130134 | JGI IMG/M metagenome (GOLD analysis project Ga0181405, IMG submission 130134) | Marine viral communities from the oligotrophic San Pedro Time Series (SPOT) site, San Pedro Channel, CA, USA - 28 SPOT_SRF_2011-11-29 | ecosystem: Environmental > Aquatic > Marine > Strait...
AAGAAGTATTAATTTCATTACATTGAAGTTTATTGCAACAAGAACAGGCGTCGCTTTTGAAGAAGTCGCTGGTTAATAGAGAGAGGAGAATAAAACAATGGCAAATATAGCAGATTTTAAATCCAAACTCGCTGGTGGCGGTGCAAGAAGTAATCAGTTTAAGGTGACTTGTCCCTTTCCTGGTTATTCTCAAGTCGGAGGCGAGATTGAAACAATGGCATTCTTATGTAAGGGAGCAGAATTACCTGCTTCTACAGTAGGTGAAACTAATATAACATTTAGAGGTAGAACAGTTAAATTTGCAGGAGAAAGAAGTTATGCAGATATGACTTTCACCGTTATAAATGATACTGACTTTAGTTTAAGAAATGCTTTTGAAAGATGGCAGAATGGTATAAACAACCATACTGATAACGAAGGTCTAACTAATCCTGCAGATTATCAAGTTGATTTGTTTGTTGACCAATTAGACAGAAATGGTTCTACTATAAAATCTTACACAATTAGAGGTGCATATCCTACTGCTGTGGCAGCAATCACTCTAAGTTATGATACAGATTCTATAGAAGAATTTACTGTTACAATGGCATATCAATATTTTGAGTCCAATACTACTACTTAAAAAGTAGATAAATAGTGATAGGAGAATAAATTATGGCAGAATTGTTTGGATTTCAGATAAGCAGGGTTAAACAACGAACTGACCCAAAACAGAACTTTACGACCACCCAGGCGGATGACGGTACTCAAACCGTCAACGCTGGGGGTTATTTTGGTACTTTTTTGGATATGGACGCTACTGCAAAGACAGAAGCAGATTTAATCCGTAGATATAGAGAGATTGCAATACACCCAGAGTGTGATATGGCAATTGAAGACATAGTTAACGAGGCAATCGTTTCTAACGAAATGAAGGATCCTGTAAGAGTTAATTTAGAAGGTTTACCTTTCGGCAAAGAAGTTCGCAGAAAGATAGAAACAGAGTTTAAAGAAATATTGAGATTAATGAATTTCAATGTTAAAGGTCACGATATATTCAGAAGATGGTATGTTGATGGTAGAATTTTCTTTCAAAAGATTATTGATAGAGATGACCCAACAAAAGGTATCACAGAATTAAAATATATAGACCCTAGAAAAATCAAGAAAATTAGAGAAGTTAAAAAAGTTAGACCTAATGATAAGTCTAATATGACAATGATTGATGAGTACATAGAATACTTTTTATTCAATGAGAAAGGTGTGCAACAATCAACAGCAGGTTCTGGTATAAAGATTGCACCAGATACTATTGCATTTTGCCCTTCAGGTCTAGTAGACCAAAATAAAGCAAATATGGTATTGTCTTATCTACATAAGGCAATCAAACCTGTTAATCAATTAAGAATGATAGAAGATGCTGTTGTTATATACAGAATTGCAAGGGCACCTGAAAGAAGAATATTCAAAATTGATGTGGGCAATTTACCTAAAGTAAAAGCAGAACAATACCTAAGAGATGTTATGGCAAGATATAGAAACAAACTTGTCTATGACGCATCAACAGGAGAGATAAGAGATGACAGAAATTACATGTCTATGTTGGAAGATTTTTGGTTACCATCTAGAGAGGGCGGAAGGGGTACTGATATTAGCACTTTGCCTGGCGGTCAGAATTTAGGTGAAATGGATGATGTTGATTATTTTCAAAAGAAACTATACAGAAGTTTAAATGTACCAGTTAGTAGATTAGAAGCATCTGATGGTTTTAGTTTGGGAAGAGCATCTGAAATATCAAGAGATGAACTTAAATTTACAAAATTTGTACAACGATTAAGAAAAAGATTTACAGAATTGATTAACGATATTTTAAGAACACAATTAATACTTAAAAGAATTATTGCAGAAGATGATTGGTATACAGTTTCACAATCTATACAATATGACTATTTACAAGATGGTCATTTTGCAGAACTAAAAGATACAGAACTGTTAAGAAGTAGATTAGATTTAGCAATGAGTATGCGAGATTATGTTGGTAAATATTATTCTGTAGATTATATTAGAAAACAAATCTTAAAACAAAACGAACAAGAAATTGATGATATGGATACTCAAATTAAGAAAGAAATTGATGATGGTATTATATCATCTCCAGAAGAACAAATTTCAGGAGGAGATTATTAATGAGTGAACAAGTAAAAAGTTTTATAAACAATATTTGGGGTGATAAACAAGCAGATGCTGGTGAAGACTTCAAAGATGCTATAAGAGCAAAAGTAGGTGACGCTTTAGAAACAAGACGAAAAGAAATGTCAAAGTCTATGTTTAATCAAGTTCCAGGTGAATTTGAAGAGGCACCTCATAATGCACCTAAACCAGAGATTGCAGATACAGGAACATTTGCACCTGACGGGACCGTTATAAATAATAATGCAGAACCGAAAGTAGATATGGATTTAACAAATGCCGAAGATAAGTAAGATTGTAGGAGATTTAGACTTATTAAAACACGAGTCTTGGAAAAAGTTATCACCTAAACATAAAGATTGTATAAAAGGTATACTTCAAGAAGTTGAAACTAATAAATCAAATGCAAACTTTTTAATTAAATTTGATACAGCATCAGAAAAAGTGTGTGCAAAATATGGTATAGGTTCTGAAGTAATAAACAAATTTATAGATAACATAATTTTAGAAAGTATAAAGGAATAAGATGAGTCATACAATAAAAGTAAAAGGAAGTGTTATAAACAATCCTTCAGATAATGCAATAGGTAATGCACACTTTGTACATTGTGTTGCAACTGCTGCCACACAGACTGGTGTTGTTAAAAATGCCGCCGGTACAACTTTAGGACAATTTTATCTACACGCTGCTGGTGATTCTATAGTGATAGAAAAATCAACAACTGATACAATTACATTAGCAGATGGACACGCAAGTGCTTGTGCACCTAGAAGTTAATGCAGTTATATCATAGGTACTTAAATTTACCTTTTAGTTTTGAGAAACCTACATTATATGATAGTATTGAATTAAAAGATTATTGTGAATTTATATATTTTAAAGATGAGGATTTATTAACTGAACCTATATTAGATTTTATTGATAGAATAGGACTGTATAGAATACAAACTAATTCAGTATATTCAGCACCCAAAGATGGTATTAGAATTCATTCTGATACACCAGATTTATCCGATAAAGTTAAATTAAGTTTCAGTTGGGGTTCTTCTGATAGTAAGACTATATGGTGGGAACCCATAGATAAGAAAAAAATTAAAGTTGTTAATTTTTATGAAAGTAATATGACAAGAACTGTTAAGTGTAGTAAAATAAAAATGGCAACGATACCAGAAAGAATTAGATTATTTTTAAAAGGAAAGAAACCAGGACCGTTAACAAAATATGCTTGGGCAAAAGAGAAACATTGTAAAAAAGTTTTAGAAAGAACAATAGATAGACCTAGTTTATATAATGTCGGTAGATTACACTCTACCTGGAACCCTTCAGACAAAGGCAGATGGACATTATCATTTATTCTAGGAAAGAAAAAAGATAAAAAACCTTTACATTTTACTGAAGCATTAAATTACTTTTGGGATTATATAGAAGATGACTATATCCGTTACAAAGATTGTTGATGACAACACAAAGATAATTAACTCTGCTACGGGTGTTGGTGGAGAAGCAAAACAGGTTATTGTAGATGTAGTAAACTCTTCTGGTGCAACAAGTGAACCTAAAGTAAGTGTTGCGAATCTAAACTACGAAGTTTTAGGCACAGGTAAAGTAAAAGTATATTTTAAAAATGATGAAACAAAATTTGTAGAAGTAACAGGCAGAGGAAACTATGGTCTTAAACCTAATGAAATAGATTTAAGAAAAGATATAGATGTTATAGGTGATATACATTTAGATAGTGAGTCAAATGTTAGTTCGTATATAATAGTAATAGAATGTCAAAAAATTGGAGGATATGAATGAGTGAAATGAATTGGAAAATACCTGATATAATTTTTAAAACAAGGGTGAAAGATGAAGAAGGAAACTTTGATTGGAAAAATGTTGCAAGTGAAGAATACTTTAAAGGTAAAAAAGTAATATTATTTTCTTTACCTGGTGCATTTACACCAACTTGTTCAACTTATCAATTGCCAGGTTTCGAAGAACTTACACCTAAATATAAAGAGTTAGGTATTGATGCAATTTACTGTATGTCTGTAAATGATTCTTTTGTTATGAACGCATGGGCAAAAAATCAAGAATTAGAAAATGTCAAAGTTATACCTGACGGTAACGGAGAGTTTACAAGACAAATGGGTATGTTAGTAAAGAAAGAGAATTTAGGATTTGGATATCGTTCTTGGAGATATGCAGTATTAGTAGAGAATGGAAGAGTCAAACAATTATGGGAAGAACCAGGCAGAGAAGATAATTGTGAAACTGACCCTTATGGTATAACAAGTCCACAAAATATTTTAAAAGATTTAAAACAGGAGTAAATATGGCAGATACAGTATCGGTATTACAACTCGCAGACACAACAGGTGTTAAGTATGTTACAAAGTTAACTAACATATCTGACGGCACTGGTGAATCGTTAGTAGAGAAAATAACTGCTGCTGATGAGACCTTTATGACTGCTGATGGTAATAGAAAGATTTCAAGAATAAATTGGTCAATTAATACATTGAATAGAAATGGTGGAGTTGAGATATTATGGGAAGGGGCAACAAATGCTACTGCATGTGTATTATCAGGAACAGGTGTTTGGGATTTAAGAACACCTAGTAATGAGATAACAAATAATGCAACAACGCCAACGGGAGATGTATTACTATCAACAAAAAACTTTTCGAATGGTGATAGTTATACTATAATAATCGAGTTCAGATAATAAAATGTATAAATAGTACGAGAGAGAAAAACTATGAAACTAATTTCAGAAGAAATACAAGACGCTCAGTATCTAATCGAAGATGCAGGTAACGGTAAGAAGAACTATAAGATTAAAGGTGTGTTCTTACAATCTGACATTAAGAATAGAAACGGTAGAGTTTATCCTAAACAAATAATGATGAAAGAAGTTACAAGATATACTAACGAATTCGTCAATAAGAATAGAGCATTTGGTGAGTTAGGACATCCTGATGGACCAACTGTTAATCTAGAAAGAGTTTCTCATATGATTACTAGTTTAAAATTAGACGGCAGTAATTATATGGGCGAAGCAAAAATAATGAACACACCATATGGTAAGATTGTAAAAGGTCTTATTGATGAAGGTGCACAACTTGGTGTATCGTCAAGAGGTATGGGTTCATTAGAACAACGAAACGGTTCTAACTATGTGAAGTCTGACTTCATGTTGGCAACCGCTGCTGATATTGTTGCAGACCCTTCAGCACCTGATGCCTTTGTACAAGGTATTATGGAAAGTAAAGAGTGGGTATGGAACAATGGAAGACTAGTAGAAAGAGATGTTGCTACTTGGAAGAAAGAAATACAGAGTGCAACTACAAAAAGACTAGAAGAAAAGAAGATTGAAATTTTTGAAAACTTTCTCAAAAATCTCTAATATTATAAATAATTGTTAACAAAAACTAAAAGTTCTTTTAGAGGAGAAAAAATATGACCCAGGTAATTAAAAAAACCGAGGCGATAGAGGAAATAGAACAAGATGTTGTTTCTGAAGCATCTGCTAATCCTCAGGCAAGTGCTCCGACAAAGAATGCTGTGGCGGCGGAACCTTCACACCTAAAAGGTGATTATGAAGATTTAGGCGCTCCTGTAGTTAAACCTACAGACAGCAATCCGGATGCCACAAAGAAATCGACTCAAGCAAAGGACCAAGTTAACGCAAAAGCAAAACCAGCAGAGTTAGAAACTCCTGATACTGAAAAAGGTGTCACTAAAGTTTCAACACCTGGACAGAAAGAAACAGTTAAAGCACAGAAAGACCATGAGAAAATTAATGCTGACAAAGAAATGTTAGACGCTACTTATGGTGAAGAAGTTGAAATAGATGTTTCTGCTGATGTAGATGCTCTTGTGAAAGACGAGGACCTATCAGAAGAATTCAAATCAAAAACAGCAACAATTTTTGAAGCAGCAGTTAAAAGAAAAATAACTGAGGCAAGAGAAAGATTAAATACTGAGTTTGATAAAAAATTAAACGAAGAAGTAGAATCTCATAAAGAAGTACTTTCAGAAAAGGTAGACACATACTTAACATATGTTGTTGAAGAATGGATGAAAGAAAACTCTATTGCTATCGAAAGAGGCATTAAGGGAGAGATTGCAGAAGACTTCATAACAGGTCTTAAAAAACTTTTCGAGGATCATTACATTGATGTTCCAGATGAAAAGTATAATGTATTAGAAGACCAATCTAATAAAATTGCTGATTTAGAAGAGCAATTAAACAAAGAAATTCAAAAGAACGCTGAATTCGTAAAAGAGAATAGTAATTTTAAGAGAAGCGACATTATAAATGAAGTGGCATCTGACCTTGCTGAAACTCAAAAAGAAGAATTTGGTAAACTTTCTGAAGAAGTTGAATACTCAAACGAAGAAGAATTTAAGTCAAAACTAACCACTATTAAAGAGGCATATTTTGGTAAGAAAGAATCTTCTGGCGATATAGATGATGTTACAGCAGGCGACACTCAAGACCTTAGTCCTGAGTTAAATAATGCAATGGCTGCTTATTCCGCCGCTATTAGTAAAACCAAGGGCATTAGTTTGTCTAAAAAAACAATATAGGAGATAAGTATGTATTTATCCGAAACATATGAAAAAAAATGGCAGCCAGTCTTGGAACATCCTGATTTACCAAAAATCGAGGATACTTACAAGCGTGCTGTGACTTCAGTTATCTTGGAAAACCAAGAACGCTCAATTAGAGAAGATAGAGCGTTCCTTAGTGAGGCATCTCCAAGTGTTACTCCTGCTAACGCAACAGGTTCTAGTATAGACAATTGGGACCCAATTTTAATTTCGTTAGTAAGAAGAGCAATGCCTAACTTAATCGCATATGATATATGTGGTGTTCAACCTATGACTGGTCCAACCGGTCTTATTTTTGCAATGAGAGCAAGATACGATAGTCAATCTGGAACAGAAGCACTATTTGATGAAGCAGATACAGATTTTTCTGGTAGAAACAAAGAAGGTTCTTCAGTTGACGGGTTCTCATCAACTGCCCACGCTGGCACAAACCCTAAATTATTGAACGATAATCCTGCAGGAACATATACTAAAGGTACTGGTATGTCAACTGCTGCCGCTGAGGCATTAGGGGGATCTGCTGACAATACATTCGCAGAAATGGCATTCTCAATCGAGAAGTCAACTGTGACTGCTAAAAGTAGGGCATTAAAGGCAGAATATACAATGGAACTTGCACAAGACTTAAAGGCAATCCATGGTTTAGATGCTGAAACAGAACTTGCAAATATCCTATCTGCTGAAATACTTGCAGAAATTAACAGAGAAGTTGTAAGAACTATTTACATCAATGCTGAAATTGGGGCATCTGATTCTGGTTCAACTGCAATTGGTTCTGTAAATGCTATCAACACAACTACTGCTGGTATCTTTGATTTAGATACAGACTCAAACGGTAGATGGTCAGTTGAGAGATTTAAAGGACTTATGTTCCAAGTTGAAAGAGAAGCAAATGTTATTGCTCAAAGAACTCGTAGAGGTAAAGGTAACATATTAATATGTTCATCTGATGTTGCTTCTGCTTTACAAATGGCAGGCGTATTAGATTACACACCTGCATTAAACAACAACTTACAAGTTGACGACACTGGCAATACTTTCGCTGGGGTACTAAATGGTAGATATAAAGTTTATATTGACCCGTACTCAGCAAATAACGCTGCTGCTCAATACTTTGTTGTTGGGTATAAAGGTTCTTCACCATATGATAGTGGATTATTCTACTGTCCATATGTACCATTACAAATGGTAAGAGCAGTTGGTCAAGACAATTTCCAACCAAAGATTGGTTTCAAAACTAGATATGGTCTACAGGCAAATCCATTTGCTGAGGCGTCTTCTAGTTCTGATGCTGTTATCGATGGTGCAGGCGCTGCCAACAGTAATAGATACTACAGAAGAGTTCAAGTTGCGAACTTAATGTAATCTCTATCTATAAGAACACTAAAAGGGATATCTTCGGATGTCCCTTTTTTTTAGCGTATAAATAATAGTATGACAACATCAGGATTACAAAGACAACCAACGCAATTAGACTATGCAAGTCCTACTCAATTTAAGTTTGGTATTCTTAAACTACCTAAAGTTGAGTATTTTTGCACAGCAGTTAATATACCTGGTGTATCATTAAGTTCTGAAACTTTTGCAACTAGATTTAAACCTATACCAATACCTGGTGCAGAGTTGACATATGAACAATTACAAATGACATTTATAGTAGATGAAAATTTAGAAAACTATCAAGAGATACACGGTTGGTTGATAGGGTTAGGTTTTCCATCTGACGACTCAGAGTATCTAAACTTATTAGCATCAGGTCAAGATAGATTTCCTACAACTGGTAGTAATACAACTCAAGATGCTGGTAAAGCACCTAAAGGTCCTACTCAAAATTTAGGTCCTGTTTACTCAGACGCAACATTAAATGTATTATCTAGTAAAAATAATCCTATATTAGAATGTAGATTTCAAGATGTATATCCCATTTCTTTATCAGGATTAAATTATGACCAACAAGCAACAGACATTGACTATTTAACAGCATCTGTAACATTTAATTATTTAATCTACAAATTTGCAGACCCAGGAGGTTCTTCAACGAAGATTACTGCCTCTTAAATCCTTGACTTTTTGAAAGGTTTATATTATAATACATTATTAAAAAGGTGATTGAATGACATTAGAAGAATTACAAGAACAAGTCCAAAATGATTTAAAAATGGATGAAACTAACTTGTCTTTAGAATCAATAAAGACACCACAGTTACATAACAAATATCTAAAAGAATTAAACAAGTTTAAATTACTACAAGTAAAAGCAGATGACGAATATAAGTTATTGAAAAAATACAAGTGGGAATATTACACTGGTAAAGCAGAAGCACAAGTGTATAAAGAACAACCATTTGATTTAAAAATACTTCGTCAAGATATAGATAAATATCTAGATGCAGATAGTGAATTACAAAAGTCAAAACAAAAAGTAAAGTATCTTGAAGTTGTAATTGATTATCTAGATAGAACTGTTAAACAAATAAATAACAGAGGATTTCTAATAAAAAACTCTATTGATTGGCGTAAATTTACCAATGGCGATTTATAATGTATTTAGATAAAGTTTATCACATTGTTAATAATTCAATAACACAAGAACTGTGTAGTAATATTATTTCACAAGGTGAAAGTAAAGAATTAAAAACAGGCGAGATATTAGACGGCAAACAATTCAATCGTTCTTCTAAAGTTTCTTGGATAGAAAACAGACACCTAGAACTACAATTAATAGAATCAGTAAAACTTGCAAACAAAAAAGCAGGGTGGAACTTTTCACTTGCAGATTTTGAACCTTTTCAATACACAGTATATAACAAAGATGATTTTTATAACTGGCACATAGACAGTTTATCTGAACCATATGATAATGGGTATATAAGAAAATTAAGTTTTACATTAAGTTTAAATGATAATTATGAGGGAGGTGCTTTTGATATAACCGTACCTAATCCTAAAGAAGATGATAATGAAAAGTACACAATAGATTTAAGAGGATTTAAACCTGGAACATTATTAGTATTTCCATCTTTTATGTGGCATAGAGTTAACAAAGTTCGAAAAGGCACTAGAAAGGTGTTAGTAGGTTGGACATTGGGAAAACAATGGTCTTAACCAAATATATTGTAATAGAAAAAAAGAATGAAGTTTATCTTAAAGTAGAAGCAGAAAATTCTATTAAGAGAGATTTAAGTGAATACTTTGCATTTGAAATGCCAGGTTTTAAATTTACACCTCAATATAGAAGTAGAGTATGGGATGGTAAAATAAGGTTATTTCAATATGCGTCTGGTCAAATTTATGTCGGTTTATATAATTACATTTTAGATTGGGCAGAAAAAAATAATATACAGGTTGTTAATGGCACAAAAATAAAAGATGCAAAAATAAAACCTAAACACATAGATAGATTTTTAAGTGCATTAAAACTTCCTCACGAAGTACGAGATTATCAAAAAGAAGCATTTATATATTCAATTCAAAAAAGAAGATGTTTATTACTATCACCTACAGGCAGTGGTAAATCATTAATCATATATCTAATATTAATTTATAATCTACTTAGAAGTAAAGATGATAAAAATAATAAAATATTAATTATTGTTCCTACAACATCTCTTGTAGAACAATTATATAAAGATTTTAAAGATTATGGTTACAATAGTTTTAGAAATGTACACAGAATATATCAAGGCATGTCAAAGACAACACCTAAGAGAGTTGTGATATCTACTTGGCAATCAATATATCAACAACCAAAGAAATGGTTTGAACAGTTTGGTATGGTCATAGGAGATGAGGCACATCTATTTAAGGCAGTATCATTAACAAAGATTATGAACAAACTAGAGAACTGTAAATATAGGGTTGGTCTCACTGGTACATTAGATGGTTCAAAGACACATAAACTAGTTTTAGAAGGCGTATTTGGCAATGTAAATAAAGTAATATCTACAAATATATTGCAAGAGAGAAATCAATTAGCACAATTGAAAATATATTGTTTAGTTTTACAACACTTAAACGCACCAAAGAATATGAAGTATCAAGAAGAAATGGATTATCTTGTGCATCATATGGGTCGTAATAAATATATAAGAAATTTATGTATTGCGTTAAAAGGAAACACTCTATGTTTGTTTCAGTTTGTAGAAAAACATGGTAAAGATTTAAGAGAAATGATTGCTGAAAAGGCAGAAGATAAAAAAGTATTTTATGTACACGGAGGAGTAGATACAGATGAAAGAGAATACATTCGTAATATTACGGAAAAATCAGATAATGCGATTATCATTGCTTCCTATGGTACTTTTTCTACTGGGATTAATATTAGGAATTTGCATAACATTGTTTTTTCCTCACCTAGTAAATCACGCATTAGAAACTTACAGTCTATCGGTAGGGGACTTAGATTGAAAGATAACAAATCAGATGCTACTTTATATGATATATCAGATGATTTAGGGTCATCAAACTACACACTCAATCATTTTAGAGAACGACTAAATATATACAAAGATGAAAAATTTAACTACGAAATACACAAGGTGGGATTAAAAAATGAGTAATGAAGAAATAAAAATAATCAAGTTATCAAACGGAGATGACATTGTTTGTGTTCTTGCAAAAGAAGGTAAATTGCCTGATGATTCTCCTTTACTTCGTTTAGAAAGACCGATGCAAATAAGATATATACCTCAAATGACTGGTGGTGGATTTAGAGATTATGTGGCATTAATAAAATGGGCAAGTTACACAAATGATAAAATTATAACTATTCCTAAAAGTAAAATATTAACTATAACAAATGCCGCCAATGAGATGCAAAAAAGTTATAATGAAGTAAAATCATCTTATGATGAACCAAATAAAAGTATTCCAGGATATGATAGAAAAAGATTTACAGACGAAGAAAATAAAAGATTAAATGAAATATTTGGTGATTACTATGATGATGATGAGGACCCAGGTACCGTACATTAAGTAGTTATCTTGAATCGTGACATACACGAGTATACATAATAAAAAATATATGTCAAGTCTAAAATTTAATATCGTTTTACGCTTGACAAAATTGATAAAAGGAAGTATATTAGTTGAATGAAAAATAAAAAGAAAAATGAACATTATGTAGATAATTCAATGTTTCTAGAAGCAATGAAAGAGTACAAAAAAGTTTGTAACAATGCTGAAGAAAATGGAGAAGAAAGACCACCAGTTACTAATTACATAGGTGGTTGTTTCCTAAAAATTGCGAATCACTTATCTTATCGTCCTAATTTTATTAATTATACATTTAGAGATGATATGATATCTGATGGTATTGAAAACTGTTTACAGTATCTAGGCAACTTTGATCCAGAAAAATCTAAAAACCCTTTTGCTTATTTTACACAAATAATATATTTTGCATTTGTGAGAAGAATACAAAAAGAAAAAAAACAAGTTATCATAAAACAAAAGTTATTAACTCAATCAAACTTAGATGATTTAACATTACAACCACATGATGATGGTTCATATACGAATCAGTTTACAGAGTTTCTAAGACAAAATTCTACAGAAGAAGTAAATGATACGCCTGTTGCAATAAAAAAAGAAAAAAAAAGAAGAGTAAAAAAAGGTAAACTAGACGAATTTCTATAATATATGAAGAGTAAAAAAGAAGTGTATAGAATATTCTATTTGACTAAAGGTCATTTAGAAGTAACTGAATCTACTGCCCGAGAATGCTATGATTCGTATTTTGAAAGATTATGGGGTGTTGTAGAAAATACAGCACAATTAGATGAAGAGTTTGAAATACTCTGGTCTGAAAAAATGAAGGACAACTAATTTATGAAAATTGCATTATTGAACGATACTCATTTTGGGTGTCGTAATGATTCTCCTGCATTTCTAGAGTATCAAAATAAATTTTATGATGATATATTTTTTCCTTACTTAAAAGAAAATAATATAAAGACACTAATACATCTTGGTGATGTTGTTGATAGAAGAAAATTTATCAATCATAAAACAGCACATAACTTTAGAAAGAAGTTCTGGAGTAGACTATATAAAAATTCTATTGAAACACATGTCATATTAGGCAATCACGATACTTACTTTAAAAATACAAATGAAGTCAATGCATTAACTAATCTTAAAATTAATAGTAATTCTAAAGTATATAAGAAACCTGAAGTAGTTTCTTTTGATGGTTTAGATATTATGTTTGTACCTTGGATTTGTGATGATATCTATAGTGATTCGATTAACATGATACAAAATTCTAATTGTGAAATATTAATGGGTCATTTAGAAGTTAAGGGTTTTGAAATGCACAAAGGTCATTTTTCTGAAATGGGTCTAGATAAAAATATATTTAAACGATATGAAAAAGTTATATCAGGACACTTTCACAAGAAGTCTGACGATGGTCAAATATACTATCTTGGTACACAATATGAAATAACTTGGTCAGACTATAAATGTCCTAAAGGTTTTCATATATTCGATACTGCCACTAGAGAGTTGACAAGAGTATCAAATCCGTATAGAATACATAAGAAGATTATCTATAATGATAAAGAAGTTGATTATACAAATTATGATATAGACCAGTTCGACAAAACTTTTGTTAAACTTATTATATCAAATAAAACAGATGATGAAATGTATAATAAATTTGTTGAAAGATTATATAGTAAAATAAATGTGCATCAATTACAAATCATAGATGATCCTATTGATATTAATGTATCAGTAAAAGATGATGTGTTAGAACAAGGTGAAGATACTTTGACATTTTTAAGAAAGTATATTGACCAAATTGAAACACCTTTAGATAAAAATAAATTAAAACAGTATGTGCAGAACTTATATAGTGAGGCAAGTGAATGAAACATATTAAGACATTATACTTTGGGCAACAAGTTCAATTGTTTACAGTATCAAAAGGTTTAGTTGATAGACTAAACAAAAAAATGGATGAACAAATAACAGATAAATCTTTTGAAGATGCAAGAGAATCTTTATCAGCGAAAATAACTAGTGAGTATAGAGTTAGAGATTGGTTAGCAGAAGCAGATAAAGATAGAGAATTAGTAGAGGCAGTATCAACAACATATAATCAATCTTTGTATGAACCATCTTTTAAGTTAGATGCATTTCATATTAATGATGCTTGGATAAATGACCAAAGAGAAGGTGAATATCAAGTTATGCATAGACACTCTGGTTTAGTTGAGATAGGGTTTACTTCAGTTTTATTTTTAAAAGTACCTGACTTTGGTAAAGAGTATACAAATACTGCTATGCCTCATAATGGTAGATTAACACTAGCGGGTAATTGTGGTGGACAGTTTTCTATAAAACATCATTTAATAGACCCTAAAGTGGGAGACTTCTATGTATTTCCATATGACTTAGAACATCTAGTATATCCATTTAGAGGTCCTGGTGTGAGAAGAAGTATGAGTGTAAATTTTGATATGATGGCAAGAAAGGCACCTGCAGTAGTTTATAAAAAAGATGATAGTATTTAAAAAACTTAGATATAAAAATTTTCTGTCTACGGGCAACACACCTATTGAAGTAGAATTTAATAAGTCTTCTACATCATTAGTTATAGGCACAAATGGTTCTGGTAAATCAACATTACTAGATGCATTGTGTTTTGTATTATTTAATAAACCATTTAGACTTATAAAAAAAGACCAGTTAGTAAATACTATTAATCAGAGCGATTGTTTATTAGAAGTTGAATTTTTAGTTGGTACAATTCCATACACAGTAAAAAGAGGTATCAAACCAAACTTATTTGAAATATATAAAAATAATAAATTAGTGAATCAAGATGCAAGTAATATTGATTATCAAAAATATTTAGAACAAACTGTAATGAAATTAAATTACAGAGCATTTGTTCAGGTAGTTTTATTAGGTTCTTCGTCTTATGAACCATTTATGAAGTTAAGACCACGATATAGAAGAGAAGTTGTAGAAGAAATCCTAGATATAAGAGTTTTTGGTCATATGGATCAATTACTGCGTTCACAACAGGCGGACCTTCAAAAAAAACTCACAGAAATGCGCCATCACGGTGCTTTACTACGCACTAAGTATGAAAGTGAAGCAAAGTATCTATCATCTATCAGCGTTAAGGAGACCGACTTTAAAGAGGGTAAGTTAAAATCCATTGAAAAAAACAACGAAAATAAAACGAAATATGAAAAAGACATAGAAAATCTTAATATTGAGATAGGAATACAAAAAGAAAAGTTAAAAGATAAATCTTTACACGATAATAAACTATTAAAACTTAATAAATTAGAATCTAAAATATCTACAAATTTAAATACACATAAAAAAACATTACAGTTTTTTGAAACAAACGATACTTGTCCTACTTGCACACAACCAATAGATGAAAACTTTAAACACGAAAAATGTAATGTAGAAAAAAATAAAGTAGATGCATTGTCAAATGGATTAAAAGATTTATTTACAGAGATTACAAAAACAGAAGAAAAGGTATCAGGTTATAATTCTATATCTAAAAAAATTCAAGAAATGAATATAGATATTGCAAAAATAAATAACTCTTTAGAAAATATAAAAGTGCATAGTGATTCTATACACGAAGAATTAAAAAATTATAGTAGTAAAGCAGATATAGAATCTGTAAAAATAGAGTTAGATGAATTATTACGAGAAGTAAAACAATCTGAAGAACAACTAAAGAAAGTTACTGAAGAGAAAGAATATGTAGATGTGTTAAGAGAAATACTAAATGATAAAGGTGCAAAGACAAAGATAATTAAAAAGTATTTACCTATTATGAATCAATTAATAAATCAACATTTACAATCTATGGACTTTTATGTAAACTTTCAATTAGATGAAGAGTTTAATGAAACAATAAAAAGCAGATTTAGAGATAATTTTATTTACAATAGTTTTAGTGAGGGTGAGAAGATGCGAATAGACCTTGCATTATTATTTACTTGGAGAACTATTGCAAAGATGAAGAACTCTACAAATACAAATCTATTAATACTAGATGAAATATTTGACAGTAGTTTAGACGGGCAGGGTACAGATGATTTCTTTAAAATAATAAGAACATTAAAGAATGAAAATGTATTTGTAATATCACATAAGGGTGATATATTATTTGACAAATTTACAAACATTATAAAATATGAAAAGTATAAAAACTTTACTAGATTAGAGGCAGTATGAAATTATTAAATCCAGATAGCGAATCATTACATAAACCTTTACCAACATTTGACGACTCACAATTAAAGGATTATGGTTATAAAACTAGACAAGAGTTAGTTGATGATATGTTTAAATTTATGGCAAAGGCAGGCGGCATAGGTTTAACTGCAAATCAAGTAGGCATAAATCTAAATATGTTTGTATTAGGAGGACATCCTAGTATAGAAGATGGTTTAAAATTAGCATGTTTTAATCCAGTTATTGTGAGTATGAGTCAAGAAAAAGTAAAAATGAAAGAAGGTTGTTTATCATATCCTTTTATATTTCTAAACATAGAAAGGTCTAGAAAATGTGTAGGAAAATATGAAGATGCCGATGGTGAATTAAAAGAAGCACATCTAGATGGTTATATGAGTAGAATATTTCAACACGAATACGAACACACTCAAGGCAAATCAATGATTGATGGTGTTTCTAAATTTAGATTTGACTTAGCAAAAAAGAAAGCAGAAAAATTAGCAACAAAACACGCAAGAGAGTTACAGAGAATCAAAAGAGAAAAAGATGACAAGAGCGACATTTAAACTTTTAGACTTACCATCATTCGCTGATGAACCATTAGACGAAATGGTAAACTATTTAAACAAATTAAATTACTCAGCAGTAAAAACTAAGTTTAATAAAAAAGAACAATGGCAAGCAATATCAATAAGAGGTTATAGTGATGACATTAGTAACATTTTAAAACCAGGTGTATTAGATAGTAATATACAAGGTCAAGGTTTAATGTATACTCATCTATATGAACAACCAGAATGTGCACCTATAAAACAAATACTGTGGCATATACCTGCAAACTTTGAACGAATTAGAATTATGAGATTGAGAGCAGGTACTAAGATATCAAAACATACAGATAAAGTAGATAAAGAAATAAAGAATGGTAATATTATCAGAATACACGCACCCCTAAAAACAAATGAAAAGGTTAAAATGTATTTGTGGGAAGATAAAACTAAAATAGAATGTAACTTACAACAAGGTAGATATTATTATACAGATGTATCAAAACCACACGCTGTAACAAATGATGCAGATTTTGACAGATTACATTTAGTTATTGACTGTTTTATCAATGAGAAACTTGAGGGTATGATAAATGAAATTAGCATGTTCTAAAGATTTTGAAAAAGTAAAAGAAATATTTTACAAACATAAACAATGGTTTCCTCATGTAAGAACAGATTACATGAAAAGAATGATTGAAAATAAACAACTGATTCTTGATAATAATGTTCTTATAACTTTTCACCATACAAAAAGAAAACAAAAAGTAGGTAATGTGCAATTAGAAAAAGGTGATACTGTATTACATCAGATAGCAAATGCTACACAAGGTAAGGGTAATGCAAGAGATGTATTAAATAGGTTCTTTGACTATTGTCCTAACAATGTTTATCTATCTGTAAGAGAAGATAACTTGACAGCAAACAAATTCTATGATAGTATGAAGATGAAATTAATAGGTAAAACAAGTTGGGCAAAAGGAACATTGCCAGGGAATGTATATGTCAGAAACAAATTTAATAGACTTAGTATATAATAATTGGAAGAATAAAGGTTTTCCTTTTTACTCTACAGATACAGAGTGGAGAAATAGTGAGTATTACAAACTTTTAACTTTTCGTAGAGATACTATGTTAGATAGACAGAATAAGATTATAGGTCAATCTACACATGGTCTTTCTCTTGCGTGGTCATTTATGCAACACGCTTGGGGTGTTAAGTGTGGAAAGATGCGAACACCTATGGAACTATGGGAAGATGAAGAACATCTTAAAAAAGGTATAGGCAAAATATTAAAAGGTCAATTTTTTCCTAAAAGAAAACCTGAAGAAATAACTGCATCAGATTTTAGAACAATGTTGAAAAGATATTCAGGCACACAGAAAGTTTCTAACTTTAGACCTACTGCCGCCGCCACACTCTATGATGTTTTTGTAGAAAAAGATTCTATACTAGAAGGTACTATTGCAGGTACAGTATGGGATCCTAGTATGGGGTATGGTGGTAGAGTGTTAGGGGCGATTGCTGCTGGTGTAAATTATATTGGTACAGACCCTTGTGTTCCTACTTATGAAGGTTTACAAAAAATAGTAGAACAATATGGTCATAAAGATAAGATGTATAAACTATTAAGACAAGGTAGTGAAACATATTTACCTGAAGAGGGTTCATTAGATTTTGTATTTACAAGTCCACCTTATCTAGGACACGAACAATATGGTGATGAACCAGAACAATCATTTAATAAGTTTAAAGAACAAGATGAATGGCGTAATGGTTTTTTATTAAAGACAATTAAGAACGCATACATTGGTTTGAAACCAGGTAAGAGGGCGGCGTTCAATGTTGCAAATGTAAAATCATATAAAACATTTGAAGAAGATACTCATCAATGTATGGTAGAAGCAGGATTTAGAAGTATTGATGTTTGGTGGTTATCATTATCCACACAACAAGGGGCAAGACAAGTTGCAACATTAGAAGGTGATGAGTCAGAAAAGAAACAAAGTAACAATTATATAGGTAAATTTGAAAGACCAGATTTGCCTGGTAGAAAATATGAACCAATTTTTATAGGTGTAAAATGAAACATATTAATTTAAATAACAGAGTATTTGGTTTTAACAATGATAGTCCATTTGTTTTAATTGCAGGACCTTGTCAAGTAGAATCACTACAACATTCTATAGATATGTGTGGTCTAATAAGAGAAATTGCAATGACATATGAAGTACCATTTGTTTTTAAATCATCATTTGACAAAGCAAATAGAACAAGTGCAAACTCAAAAAGAGGTGCAGGTCTAGATTTGTCTATGGATATATTTGAATATCTTCAGAAAGAATTTGATGATGTGCCTCTTATAACAGATATACACACAGAAGAACAAACTATTATTTCTCAAGTTGTAGATATTATTCAAATACCAGCATTTTTAAGTAGACAGACAGATTTACTAGTTGCTGCTGCTATGACTAATAAACCTGTAATGATTAAAAAAGGTCAGTTTATGGCACCTTGGGATATGAAAAATGTTATTAGTAAAATAGAACACATAAATGATAAAATTTTATTATGTGAGAGAGGTGCAAGTTTTGGATATAACAGATTAGTATCTGATATGACTGCGTTGCCTATAATGAAAGAAACAAAGTATCCAGTTATTTTTGATGCAACACATTCTGTACAACAACCTGGCGGCAATGGTACTACATCTGGTGGTAATAGAGATTTTGTACCAGTATTAGCAAAGTGTGCTATCACGACAGGCATTGCAGGTATTTTTATGGAAGTACATCAAGACCCAGATAATGCACCTAGTGATGGACCTAATATGCTCAGATTAGATAGTCTAGATAAACTTTTAAGTGAGTTAGTCGAATTAGATGAAGTAACAAAAAATGGATTTATTGCTTGACATTTATAAATAAAAGTATTATATTATATATGTACGACTTATAAAGTGTACATTTATTAACTTTGCTTAAAACAAGGAGGTTTATATGACAAACGCATTAAGCATATTCAATCAATTAAGACCAGTAACTATAGGATTTGACGACATCTTTGAAGATTTTGGAAAGATGTTTGACGAGAATATACTACGAGGTTCTTACAAACAATCTTACCCACCTTATGATATCGTAAAAGTTACTGATAACAAATACGATATTCAAATTGCTCTCGCAGGTTATTCGAAGAAAGATATTGAAGTTAAGGTAGTAGAAAATACTTTATTAGTAAAATCTATCAGAGAAAATTCTGAAGAAGAGAAAGAAGTAATACATCAAGGGATTTCAAAGAGATACTTTGAAAGGCATTTCACAATTGCTGATGATGTAGAAGTAAACGGTGCAGAACTAAAAGATGGTCTATTGACTGTTTCTTTAGAAAGAATTGTGCCTGAACATAAAAAACCAAAGACTATTGCAATCAAGTAATAGCAACAATAAGAACGGTATGTTTCGTTATTTAGACATACCGTTCTTCATAAAGCAACCAAACAAACAATTAAAATACATTAAAATAGATAATTCAAATTCAGGTTATATTATGAGAGATATTGATTTATCTGAATACAATCAAGTTAAAAAATGGATAAACGATAATTATGGTGACAAGATAACTTTAGGTTATGTTACACAGTTATACACTTCAGAAAATTCAATTATGACCATACACTCAGATTTAGAACATGAAAATAGTTTTACAAAACTTAACTTTAATTTTGCAGATGATAAAAGTAAATTACAGTTTTATGAAGTAGAAGATAAATCAAAAATACAATACAAACAATACAAACAAAATGATGATTTAAAATTTGAAGAGTTAGTACCTGTAGTAGATGAAAAAGATGCCAAGTTTATATGTGAAACAAATGATAATAGTTATCCAACTTTAGTAAATGCAGGTGCATTTCATAGAGCATATAATAAATTATCAAACACACCTAGGTATGTTATTAGTTTTTCATTATTAAATAAAGATGGTTCATACTTGACATTTGATGATGCTTGTAGTATATTAAATAAACATCATGTATAGATATCTTGATATACCTTACTTCTTAAAAAAAGAAGCAATTATAAAATCTTTTTCAACTATTGACAATTTTGTTGATATGATAAATGTTGATAGAAAATTTAAAGCAGATGCTTTTTACGAATGTGGTTACAAACATCAACCATTGCATTTAAAAGAACATAAATTGTTTGTTGATTATATCAATAGTCATTATAAATCTAGAATTAAATTAAGTGAATATGTGCCATATCTAATCACAAATAAAAAACAAAACTTAACAATACACACAGATAATGGTATTGCTATTTGGGCAAATGAAGAAAGAACAGAATTAGATTTTGATAGGTTTCATACCTGTTCTATTAATTTTACCTTCGGACATTATACAAGTAGATTGCAATATTTTAAACCAATAGATAGTAAAAAAATTTATCATCTACCATTTCACCAAGATGATGATATAAAAATAAAAGAAGAAATACCTATGTTAAACAGAGAAGATGCAGAATTAATGGAAGAGGTTGTATTAGATACTTGTTATCCTACACTTGTAAGCACAAATTATTTTCATAGTGCTAAAAATAGTTTAAGTGACATACCAAGATGTGTTGTAAGTTTTCCCTTATATAGACCTGATGATAGTATATTACCTTTTGATGAGGCGTGTGATATCTTAAAAACTGAATTTCTTCCAGAAGATTACAAATTTGGAATGTTACATGATATCTAGACTTGACAAAATATTAAATATACTGTATAGTGATTCGTATTATGAAATATAACGAAGATAAAATATTATATGAACTTATTGATTATGTGAAATCTACATATAATCAACACTACTCTGATAGTGGTAGTGGTTTTCAAATTCAAGATATATTTAAAGAACTGAATATTGGTCGTGAATTTGCTCAAGCAAATGCTATCAAATACTTGTGTCGTTATGGTAAAAAACATGGCAAGAATAAAATGGATTTATTTAAAGCGATGCACTACATTACATTATTAATAAATTATGATAGGAGTGAAGATGAAAGTAAGTAGTCAAACATTATCTGTTCTCAAAAACTTTTCTGAGATTAATGAGAACATTTTAGTTAAACCTGGTAAAACAATTCGTACAATATCTACATTGAAGAATGTTCTAGCAGAAGCATCTGTTGATGAACAATTTGAACAAGAGTTTGGTATCTATAAACTTCCAGAGTTCTTGCGTTCAGTAGAACTGTTTGAACAACCTAAATTAAAGTTTAATGGTGGTCAATATGTTACTATTGCAGATGAGAAGTATGGTCAATCAATTAAATATTTCTTTGCAGATCCATCTGTATTAGTTACCCCTTCAAAGACAATTGACTTACCAGATAGATATGTGACTTTTAAATTCACAAAAGAAAAATTTGAAAGACTAATGAAAGGTGCTAATTCACTGGCACTACCTGATATTATATTAACAGGCAATGGTTCTAAAATGACTATTACTGCATCTGATAAAAAGAATAAATCATCAAATGAATATTCAGTAGAACTAGGTGAAACAGAAAAAGAATTTTCTATTCATTTTAGAATGGAAAACTTCAAACAAATAGAAGACGATTATGATGTTGCAATCTCACAAAAAGGTCTTGCTCATTTCATTAATAGAAATAGACCAATACAATATTGGATTGCAGTAGAAAAAGAGAGTGTTTTTAAATAATGTTTGGAGTTTTATATTATGGAAGATTTTTTATGGGTCGAAAGATATAGACCTAGAAAGATAGTTGATTGTATCTTACCAAAAGATATAATGACTACAATGAAAAAGTTTGCCTCTGGTAAAGAGATACCAAACTTACTATTATCAGGTACATCTGGCACAGGTAAGACCACAGTTGCAAGAGCATTGTGTGAAGAAATAGGTGCAGATTATATTATTATTAATGGTTCTGATGAAGGTCGTCAGATTGATACATTAAGAAATAAGATTAAAGACTTCGCATCAACTGTATCGTTAGATGGCAATTCAAAACATAAAGTTGTTATAATAGATGAAGCAGATTATATGAATCCTGAATCTGTTCAACCTGCATTAAGAAACTTTATAGAAACATTTCACAATAATTGTAGATTTATTTTTACTTGCAATTACAAAACTAAAATACTACCTGCATTACACAGTCGTTGCACAACCGTAGATTTTAAAATTGTTAATGGTCAAAGAAGAATAGTTGCTGGCAAATTACTAAAAAGTTTTTGTGATATTCTAGACGAAAACAAAGTAGAATATGATAAGAAAGTATTAGCAGAATTTATTATGAAGTTCTTTCCTGATATTAGAAGAATGATAAATGAATTGCAAAGATATTCTGTTAGTGGTAAAATAGATAGTGGTATTCTCTTCAGTATGTCTGAAGTTAACATTAAAGAATTGATGAACACTTTAAAAGAAAAAAGATTTAATGATATGAGAAAGTGGGTTGTACAAAACCTAGATAAAGAACCATCTCATTTATTTAGAACTGTTTATGATTCTTTGAGTAAGTATCTTGCTGATAATTCTGTACCACAAGCAATACTAACACTTGCAGGATATCAATACAAATCTGCCTTTGTTGCTGACCAAGAAATAAATATGGTTGCATGTTTAACCGAGATTATGGCGAATTGTAGGTTTAAATGAGTTATGAGTTAAAAGACTATCTCAATGCAATTAATTTAACAAAGAAAAACTTACTAGACACAGACGATACGACTTGGGAAAAGAAGTACCCACCCTTTATCATTAATAAATGTTTGTCAATGCATTATGATACTTTGATGCAGGCAAACGAAATGAATGGGTATCATTTTCTTCCTAAAAAACTTCAATTTGATTTTTTCATAAATAGTGTAAGAAAGAAAAAAAGGTTTGGTGGTAAATGGATATCACAAACTAAATTGAAAGATTTAGATATTATTAAAGAGTATTATGGTTATAGTAATGATAAGGCAAAGACCGCTCTAAATATATTATCTGATGAACAAATTGAAACTATTAAGAAAAAGTTAGATAAAGGTGGGAAGAAATGATTGATACTAATGACGAAGCGATTAAATGGTCGCCAGAACAAATGTTGGAAGTTACCATTAAACAACCAGATGATTTCCTAAAGATAAGAGAAACATTAACTAGAATAGGTGTTGCAAGTAGAAAAGATAGAACTCTTTTTCAGTCTTGTCATATATTACATAAACAAGGTAAATACTTTATTACACATTTTAAAGAACTGTTTGCTTTAGATGGTAAACCTGCAAGTCTAGTAAAGAATGATATTGAAAGAAGAAACACAATAGCAGTTTTATTAGAAGATTGGGAACTAATTGACATTGTTGATAAGAATAATATAAAAGATAAAGCACCATTAAGTCAAATAAAAATATTACACTTCAAAGAAAAAAATGAATGGAACTTATCTGCTAAATATAATATAGGTAAGAATACACAAAACAATGGTGAGTAATGGAAGTTGCCAAATTTAAAGAATTCTTAAATGAAGAGAAGAAAGAAAGAACTTTTTGTAAAGTTTTAATTATTACAGATGAACCAGAAGAAGCAAAAACATTTCATACTGCTGATAGATTAAAACAGGAAGCAGAAAAGTTAAAACTACCTTTCTATCTTTATAAGTTATCTGGTGGGTATGTTACCTTTGAAGATAATGTAAGAAGACTTCATAATAAAAAAGACCCAAAAGGTTTTGAAATTACATCTGATACAGTTGCTATCATAAGAGGTTCTATCACACGAAAAGATAGTTGGATGGACATTGTTTCTATGTTAGAAAAAGATGGTATCTGTGTTGTTAATTCTAGACAATGTATTAGTGTGTGTGCTGACAAGTACAGAACATATCTAAGACTTGCTGACTTTGGTATTACACAACCTAATACGGCATTGATTACAGACCCAGAAAAATCAAAAGAAGCATTCGAAAAGTTAGATACAAAATATCCTATAATACTAAAAACATTACGAGGTAGTAAAGGTGTTGGTGTTTTATTTGTAGAGTCAGAAAAAGGTCTTGATAGTTTATGTCAAGTTTTATATAAACAAGATGAAGATGCTGATTTATTATTACAAGAGTTTATACCTAATGAGTATGATGTTAGAGTTTTAGTAATGGGTGGTAAAGTCTTAGCAAATATGAAAAGACCTGTTATTGATGGTGATTTTAGAAGTAATGTATCTCAAGGTTCAGAACCAGTAAAGATAGATTTAACAGAACTAGAAATTGCAGAATGTTTAAAGTCGGCGAAAGCAGTTGGTGGTTTATGGACTGCTGTTGATTTTATACCTAGTAAAAATAGAGAGAAGTTACCACCCTTTGTATTAGAAGTAAATTCATCACCTGGCACAGAAGGTATAGAAAAGGCAAGTGGTCAAAATATATCTAAAGAAGTTATAGAATTTTTTGGTAAAAAAAGAAATAGAATTAAAGTACCTGATGCTTGTGGTTACAAAGAAATTGTAAGTATAAAACCTTTTGGTGAAATTGTTGCAAAGTTTGATACGGGTAACTCAGGTATGTCTGTAATACATGCAGATAAAACAAAGGTAAAAGGTAAAACAATTGCTTGGACTTTAATGGGCAAAACAGTTGTATCTCAAATCATAAGAAAAGAAGATATCAAAGTTGGTGGTTTAAGAGATTATGATGAAACAAGATATGTTATAAAATTAGATATGGAGTTTTTAGGTACAATGTATAAAGATTTATTATTCACAATTGACAATAGAGAAGACAGAACACCAATACTATTAGACCGTTCAGTTATGAATACATTAAATGTAATTGTATCACCACAAAGAAAATATGTATTAACTACCCATTACGAACTTGACAATTAATCTAAAATAAGTTATATTACAGTATGAATTTTTACAAGAATGTGATTGTACACAGAGGTAAACTTCTTATCAGAGGAGTTTTGAATGGCAAAGATTATAGTGAGAAACTAGATTTCTCACCAACACTCTATGCGTTGACTCAAGAAGAATCAGAATATAAAACATTACAAGGTCAGAATCTAAAACCAATAGAGTTTAGTTCTATTGCCAATGCTCGTAAATTCAAAAAAGAGTGTGCAACAGAAAACTCTCCTATATTTGGTTTAGATAGATTTCAATATCAATATATTGGTAAAGAATATCCTAATCAGATTGAATGGTCTAGAGAACATATAAAGATATTTTCTTTAGATATAGAAACAACTTGTGAAAATGGTTTTCCTGATGTAGAAAATCCTACTGAAGAATTACTTTGTATTACTATCAAAAATCAAATGAACAAACAGATAATAACATGGGGTGTTGGTGACTATCATACAGATAGAACTGATATAACTTATGTAAAATGTAAATCTGAAAATCATTTAATGATGGAGTTTATGAAATTCTGGTTAAAGAATTATCCAGATGTTATTACTGGTTGGAATACGAAGTTCTTTGATGTACCATATCTAATGAGTAGAATAAGATTAATTGCAGGTGATAAAGTGATAAACAAAATGTCGCCTTGGAAACTGATTGAAAGAAAAGAAATATTCTACAGAGGCAAAGAACAAACAGTATATGAATTATTTGGTATTGTAAATTTAGATTATCTTGAATTGTATAGATTGTTTGTGCCACAAAAACAAGAGAGTTATAAGTTAGACTTTATTGGTGAAGTTGAATTAGGTCAAAACAAAAATGAAAATCCTTATGATACATTCAAAGAGTTTTATGAGAAAGACTTTCAAAAATTTGTTGATTATAATATTCAAGATGTTGAACTTGTAGATGCTTTAGAAGATAAATTAAGATTGATTGATTTATCGCTAACTATTGCTTATGAATCAAAAGTAAACTATGATGATATATTCTCACAAGTTAGAATGTGGGATACTTTAATTGCAAATCATTTGATGAGTAAGAAGATATGTGTGCCACCTAGAGAAGACCAAGTAAAAGAAACAAAGTATGTAGGTGCATATGTAAAAGAACCTAATCCTGGTTTATACAAATGGGTTGTATCATTTGATATTAACTCTCTATATCCTCATATTATTATACAGTACAATATATCACCTGAAAAGATATTGGGTGTTAAATCAAATGGTGTATCTGTAGAAAGAATGTTAGAAGGTAGAACACCATTAGAATATTTAGAAACAGAAGGTGCGTGTATAACACCAAACGGTGCATTGTTTAAAACAGATAGTCAAGGTTTCTTACCAGAGATGATGGAGACAATGTATAAAGAACGAGTTATCTACAAAAATAAAATGTTAGATGCGAAGAAAAGAAAAGAAGTTACAGGTGATAAAAATTTAGATAAAGAAATATCAAGATATCATAATATACAATGGGCAAGAAAGATTGCGTTAAATAGTGCTTACGGTGCCATAGGCAATCAATATTTTAGATACTATGATGTTAGACAGGCAAGTGGTATTACAACTGCTGGTCAATTCATTATTCGTTTCATTGAAAATGAAGTTAATGAATACTTAAATAAAATATTACAAACACAAGGCAAAACAGATTATATAGTTGCGTCAGATACGGATAGTATATATGTAACACTAGACAAACTTGTAGAAAAAACTTGTGAAGGTAAAACTGATGAACAAATTGCAGATTTCCTAGGTAAAGTTTGTGATAATAAACTAGAACCATTTATTGAAAAGTGTTTTAATAGATTATCAAAATATACAAATGCATATAAAAATGCAATGGTTATGAAACGAGAAGTCATAACAAACAAAGCAATTTGGGTGGCAAAGAAAAGATATATGATGAATGTTTTAGATGAAGAAGGTGTTCGTCTTGCAAAACCTAAATTAAAAATTATGGGTATTGAAGCAGTAAAATCTTCAACACCTCAAGTTTGTCGTGGTAAGATTAAAGAAGCAATTAATATTATTATGAACAAAGATGAAAATGAGTTACAACAATTCATACAAGATTTCAAACAAGAGTTTTTTAAATTATCTGCTGAACAAGTATCGTTTCCTAGGTCTTGTAATAATCTTAAAAAATATAGGTCATCATCTAGTATCTTTATTAAAGGCACACCAATACATGTTAAAGGTGCGTTAATATATAATTACAATATTAAAAGATTAAAACTACAAAATAAATATCCATTAATTCAAGATGGTGATAAAATTAAGTTTGTTAAATTACTAGAACAAAATCCATTTAGATTTGATGTGATAAGTTATGTTACTAAGTTGCCTACAGAATTTAAATTACAAGAATGTATTGATTATGAAATACAGTTTCAAAAAACATTTCTTGATCCGATGAGATTTATACTTGAGGCAATTGGGTGGCAGGCAGAAAAAAAGGCAACACTAGAGGACTTCTTTGCTTAAATTTCCCGACAAAAAATATAATATAATTTATGCAGACCCACCATGGTATTTTAAATCAAGAAGTGTCAAAGGTGAGGGTAGAAATCCTAATCAACATTATGATTGTATGAACTTAGATGATATAAAGAAGTTACCAGTACAAGATATTTCAGATAAAGATTGTGTATTATTAATGTGGGTGATAGACCCTATGTTACCACAAGCATTTGAGGTAATCACTTCTTGGGGATTTATATATAAGACAGTAGCATTTACTTGGGCAAAAACGAATAGTAAATCAATGGGTATGTTTACGGGTATGGGATATTGGACTAGAGGTAATCCTGAAATGTGTTTACTTGCTACAAAAGGTAAACCTAAAAGAGTAAGTAAAGCAGTAAAACAATTAGTGATATCTGAGAGAAGAGAGCATAGTAGAAAACCTGATAGAATTAGAAGTGATATAGTAGAACTGTGTGGTGATTTACCACGAATAGAACTCTTTGCAAGACAAAGAGTTGATGGTTGGGATAGTTATGGTAAC
>Ga0181405_1000101_pt1 | contig 27663 bp, 24 predicted proteins | sample 28SPOviralmetaG_FD_130134 | JGI IMG/M metagenome (GOLD analysis project Ga0181405, IMG submission 130134) | Marine viral communities from the oligotrophic San Pedro Time Series (SPOT) site, San Pedro Channel, CA, USA - 28 SPOT_SRF_2011-11-29 | ecosystem: Environmental > Aquatic > Marine > Strait...
AGACCCTGGGTACCAGACCCATTATAAGCAGCATGAGCAGCTACAGCTCCAGACATTTGTATTTAATTTAATGGAAAGAAAATAATTTTAAATTTAATACGTACTTAAAATTATTTAATTTAAATATTCTGAAAATTAAAATTAAGCAGAAAACGAAATAGAACCACCTACAGTTGTCTGGACTTGAGTACCGCAGCAGGTTACATTAAGAACTGTTGTAACTTTATCGAGGGCATTGCTAGTAGCTTGTTTGATAGGATTTACTGTAAGAGCATTAAATGTAAGTATTAATTTTTTATTATTTAGTCTGGCAAAAGGCACACCTGCTGTGCTAAATGCAGAACCGGCTAATTTAATAAGATATATATTCTTATTATCTACAGATGTAAGCCCAAACTGTTCTATTCTATTTGTTGTTATACATGAAACTGGAATATTACCAGTTCTATCATTGCCTAACACTAACTCAGCAGATTTTAACCAGCCTTTTAATACACCAACTTCCGCGGCGGCCACCGCTCCGCTACCATTTCTTGCCTGCCAACATGAACCATCGTTAACGTCGTTAGCGGCGAGGGCGGTGGAGTCGGAGCTTTTAACGGGAAGGGTAGTAGTTGTACCATATACTCCTTTGTGTAAATTTAGTAAAATATGAGATACATTTATGTTAACAGGAGATAAATCAATTGTAAGTTTTGAGTCCTCAGTAAAGGTCCCGGCCGATGCTGTAAGGAAAGATGGAATTAACTGAAGTCCGTGAGAGGCTTTTACTACTCTATTTACTATGTTTTCTTGTAAAAAATTTTTTTCGACGTTAGTTATCTGATGTGTAAATACACAAATACCTGTAGAAACACTACTCGCAGTGCCACCAATTAGACACTCATATGCACCGGGAGAGCCACCGGGGGGCGCTATGTTATAAGTAACTTTCATAATAATACTATTAGTTACAGCACCCGCTTGCAAAAAACATCCTCTTAAATCGTCATTTCTACCTGTAAAAGGGATAGACACGGAAAAATCAAAAAAAGTTCCGCCAGTAAAAAGCTGTTTATTTGTATTTGTGCTTATCGAAGCGTTCGTCGCGTCGGCGTCGGGCGTCGTGAGTGTGACTGCCTGCGCCGCATTAGGCAACTTGTTTGAGTCAACGCCAGTATGCTCTACTTTCATTAAATTTCCATTTTCAGTTAAATTTCTTGCATATATGTCTCCTGGAAAAATTGTTTGAAAAGTTATATTCCCAACTTTCATTTCTATTTTATTTATTAGATCTAATAATAAAGTAGGCGAGACTGTGTTATCGGCGGTGGCGGTCGTTTTAAGTCTCATTTGTAATATTATTTCACTGATAGCATCTACATCGCTTGGTAAATGATAAGTTTCTGTGCTGCCCGTTGTAGGCAATGCAGATAATGTTCCTGCAATAAAACTCATGCCCGAGCCATTGATGTATTCGGTCTTGCACTTAGTTAGAAACTCAGATTCAATAAGTTTTGTGTCATCGGCATCATTTGCACGGCAAACCGATTGAGATCCAGTTGAATTAAAAGTTTTAATAGCGACGCTATCTATACCCATTTTATTTACTTTTAAATATATATTTTATTTTATTTATAAATTTAAAACTAAATTTGTTTCGTTTAAAAAATTACATTTAAATAATTACAACTATTAAATGTCGCAATTTGAGTGCTCAGTGAAAGATCTTACTCATAAAAATGAACCTTTAATTAAAGAGGAAAATGCTCCGGCTGTAATACAAGAAACTAAAAAGGAAACTGTTGAAGCAAATAGTAAAGAAATAAATGATATAAATGTGTCACTTCTTGATAAAATAAAAGACGTTAAAAATATTAAAACTATTTTATTCATAATTATCGGTTACATTATAACAACTTCAAGTCTATTTGTAGAAATATTTGGTATTTGGTTACCTAACTTTACTGAAGATGGACAAATAAGTTTAATGGCTAAAGTAATTATTGCTGGATTAATAGGATTAAGCGTTATTTTATTTGCTTCTTCTTCTTAGGTCCACTAAATGCATTTTTTCCTGTTATATTATTTTCTAATTTTTCTAAAAAACTAGGAACACTAAAATTCTGTGGTTTTTTAATTTCGTCAGGATCTTTACTTTTAGCTTTTTGCCACCCCAGAACACTTTCAAGAGTTGTTGTAATTGGCACACACGTGCTCTGAAATTCTCTACACGGACCGTGGATGTATGTGCTTTCAGACATACACTTTTGACAAAGACCAGATGGAGTTAGTTTAAAATATATGTGATTATTTGTATGATAATCTTGTTTATTATTACACCATTTTGATCTTGAATTAATCAGATACATAGGTTTATCTTTTGATTTAGAAATTGATCGAATGTCTTCTGCTCGATAACCAGATGCATGAAGTCTAAAATATTTTTCAATTGCTGTATACTCGTGTGAAGATTTTGCAATTGAAATTAAATTACTTGACGTATTTTCAGAAGATTCTTCTGTTTCTGTGTATTCAGTTAAATTATAAATTTCTGTTATACAATTTTCAAAACTACGAATACTTGTATCTTTTACTAGCTTAAGCGTGTCTGAATTGTAAATTGTAAACAATGATTCATCTTTCTTATTACCCATGTATACATCTTTGAAAATGTATATTCTCTCTTCATAATGTTTTTTACCATCTGATATAACACATTTATCAGATCCAACTAAACGTAGACCATTAGTTTCATAAACACATTTATCTATTATTTTTTCCCAATTGTCGTAATGTTTTTCATTTTTACCAAAAACATTAGTCAAATTAACTATTAAATTTTTGCGAATACGTTTAGCAGTTTCTTTGTCTACAATCAAAACAGGCCAATGTAAATGAAACCCCTGTTTGAGATAAGTTATTTCATTCTTGATAATTTTTTTAACTTTATCTGCTCCTGTTATTATACAAACTAAATCAGACTTTTTATATAAGTTCATAAGTGTATTTTGAATAATATTTACATATTCATCTAAGTTTATTATTTCCTCTGATAACACATCAAAATCTATAAAAAACTTAAAAAAATCAGTTTTTCTTTCGACGATACAATTTTTATGTTTAATGTATTTACTATACATAACCTGAAATTCATCATGATCATTATACAGATTTAGTTTTCCTCCATCAAACATAAAATGAGTTACGGTTTGTTTAGTAGAATCTGTAACCATTTTTCCAGTAGAAAAAAACCATACATTCAAAGGATTTTCTATTTCAGTCATACTTATGTATATGTATATGTATATGTATGTATAATTTATTTCTCTAAATTTACTAAGCTTTAAATTTAATAGTAATCGCACACTTATTGGTATATATACCTTTAACTGCACTTGGAGATAAAACAGTTCGCTTTCCTTTCTTTTTATAAGTCATTGTATTTATCATATCAGAATCAATGAGTTTGATATTATTCAAAGCGTAGTCTAATATTTTATTATCAATAAACCATCTAAAAAAGTTTAGCTGTCCAACTGTAGTTACTATTTCATTTTCAGATATATTATCTGTTTCATCATTCTCAGGATATTCTCTCCATTTAAAAGTTTGTGTATTAATTATAAGACGTTTTTGCCTACAAAAAGGATCAAAAAATTTCTTTGAATAAGCCTTAAGTTGATTTTTATAATCAAGGTATATATTAAAATATATTGTTTCATTTGAACTTACGAGTGGATAAATTATGTTATATTTTTTTGAATAATTTGTAACAAGCCAATCTAATAATCTAAGACTTAATGGAGTATTTTGATAAATAATATCTTTAAATAAAATAATTTTAGTCTTATAGTAGTTAAGTAAAAAATTGATAAGAGTTTCTTCTTTTGTTGTAAAAGACATAATAATATTAAAGTGTGTAGTATCTTTAAATTTATTTAAAGGAACTATTTAATTAGTTATTAAACTGATGTTAGAAGAAATAATAGATGAAAAATTTAAAAAACAAATTATATTTTTACTAAATAATCATTGGTCGGGGAAAACTGACATGTATTTTCCCCTTCAAAATGCTATAAATATAGAGAAAAAATACATATATAAACTTAAAAATTTTAATTATATTTTTTATAAAAAAGATACTCAAAAAACTAAAAGAGCTATTTTGTTTTTATTTTTAGATAAAAATGGAAAAAACAATGCGGTTATAATATTTAGAGATTTTACAATTTATAAAATTGAAATTTTATGCACTGATGAATATTTTCAGGGTTCTATTTTTGATATCTCTTATACTGAAAATATGATTTGTATTTATGATACATTTTCAATTTCAGGACAAAAAATTAATAACTATACATATTTAGATAGAATATTCGAAGCTGATGCATTTATACATAATACATCAGATTCCAAACCAGTTTTAAACATAACAGAATATTTTGAAGACATAAATTACTGTAAAGATATAACAGAAGATGAAGAAATATTTATGATTCCGAATAATTTACCTATATTAACCGGAGTTAATTACTCTTGTTTTAAATGGAAACCTTGTAATTTAATTACATTTAGTTTAAAAGTTAAAGAAGAAAATGAAGACATCTTGATGTATAGCACTATCTTTAAAAATGATGCATTATTTGCAAAAATACATTATTCAGACCCCGAAGGGAAAGACTGCATTAATTTTATTAAAAATCTAGAAGATTACAGTGATAATTGCATAATAGACATTAATATATCTAATAAAATAGAAATACTTAAGGTAAATACATTTAAAACTATTCCAAGCACCGTCAGATCTATTGAAAAGATACTTTTGATTAAACAAGAAAATCTTTTATTAAATGATATTATTTCTATTTAATACAGATATAATTTAAAACAATAAGAATTTATGAAATTACATAAAATTTTATTGTTTTTTAATTTGATATTTTACTGGTTTATTAGACCAGTGATTTAATAGAAGTAGTCACCGAACTTCATACGCTTCTTGCTCTTCTTCTTTGGGTTATTCTTACGATAGAGGCGGCGGCGACGGATAGACGCCTTGTCCATCTTAAGCTTGCGCTTCTTGAGCTTCCTTACCGCACGACGAACGCGGCGGCGCTTGGGCGAGAGAGCGTGGCCTCTACGCTTGAGAACCTTCGCATCAATGTAGTTGCGACCCGACTTAGTGCGGTAGTAAAGACCACCGTTTTTGCCACGGTAAAGCTTGCGCTTGCGACCCTTAACGCGGACAAACGCGCGCGACTTGGGAAGCGACTTAACGTAGTGGCCACGCTTTGGTCTGCGACCAGGCGACTTCTTGCTGCGCTTGGTGCGCTTGGCGCGCTTGCGGCGCTTGCCAAAGAAAAGTTCTAGAGCGTTCATATTTTATTTTAATATAGACAAAAGAAAAAAAATTAAATTTAATTTAATTTAATTTAATTTTAATTTAGAATTTTTATAAATTTTGAAATTACATTTTCTTTGAAATTATGCTTTTCTAGAAAGTTCAAAAGTATTTTTTTGTCAGTCGAAGTCTTTGAAAAAGGCTCTGGAAGTTCATAATCAAATTCTTTAAATATTTTCCGCGAAATTTTGTAGTTAAAATTAGGATAATCTTTTGAAAGAGTTTTCAATATTTCTTCAATATTTCCATGTTTTTTAATAAGATTGTAAGATGTAATAGGACCAATCTGAGGAATGGGTTCTGTATAATCACAACCAGATAAAATACAAAAGTCTACGAATGAATCATGCGACATTCCAAAATTATCAAGTATAACATTAGTATTTATTTCTGTAATATTTTTGTTTATAGAAGTTTTTAGAATTATAGGGCATCCAAATGTACTTGCATCTGTATCATCTGTTACAGTATAATCTACTAATCCATTCTTTTGAAGAAAAGCACAGTATTTTTCTGCATCTTCTGGTGCTGTACAATAAGGAATACCAGCTTTTTCTAAAAGTTCTTTGCTGTCATCGATATGACATTTTTTAATAACAATTAGCTGAGACAATAGTTTTTCTATTTCTTCAGTTTTAGCTTTTTCTTCTTCTTCTGTTTCAGGATTAGAAGCTCTTAATTCTTCGAGTCGAACATACAACTTTTCCTTATTAGCCTGTCTTTTTACTAAAGTTACTTTCTTAGCATCAGGGGGAACTCCATCAAAAATAAATATAGGAAGTATTCCATTCATTAGATAAAATTTTACTCTGTTTGCAATACCAACGAGATGAGAGTTTTCTACACGTGATGCATATTTGAATTTATACAATAAAATACTACAATCAATAGCTACTTTACTATTTTTATATTTTGAAATGTCAAAATTACCAATAGCATCGGGTGCATACTTTTTAATAATGGTGTTTAATCCGCGGATACCCATTTCTTATTTATATATGTATTATGTTTTTAAGTAATATCTTTTTTTGTAAAATATTAACTTAATATTGTATTTTAATCTCTAAACGCATACCCTGTAAGAACAGGTTCTTCTTCATTACTATGAGTATCTTCAGAAGTTAAATCTAATGTTCTTTTCTGTTTTGGAAATTTAGGATGTGTTTTAATGTCATTATTACGATAATACTCAACATCTTTCCAAAAACTTTCTAATACTGGTATATTTTTATTTAACCACCTTTCATCGCGGAACACCCTTACTATATTCATAGTATTCGGAGGAAGATATTCTATAAAATCTGCTACCTTAAGATCGCATATAAAAAGATTCAATTGAACTTGTGGAAGATAGTATTCTGGAATTTTACCAAATTTAATCTTTCGCCTGTAAGGACATTTAACTTCTAAAAGCACCGGTTCTGCGTTGTCGTTGTCTTTTTCTATAGCTATACCATCAGGAGAACCTGCCATCCAATAAAAATCATTATTATTGTATACATCTTCGTGTGCTATAAGTCCAAAATTATAATTTATTTGCCCAGTTAGATGACAATATTTATCTATTGCTTCGTCTTCATATTTTTGTCCGTGGCGAGTTGCTATATTTCCTACAAATGGTTTAGGATCAAAACCGCATTTTTTAAATAATACCTCATGAGGTTTTTGATGCGGATTTATACCTAAAACAGTCCCTGCATCAGAACTTGTTAATTTATTTTCGCGCTGTTTAAACCACATATCTGACCTTTGTTCGTATTGAGGTATTTCAAGAAGTTTTTTAATTTTATACATTTTACATTTTACATTTTAATATATAAACTAACTTTATATTAATACATTATATCTATGGAATGTCCAATATGTTTTAACTTAATTGAAAATAGTTGCGTTGCAGGGTGTATGCATCATTTTTGTTACGCCTGTTTAATAAAGTGGTTAGAACGTGCAAACTCGTGTCCTACTTGCAAAAAATCTATATTTGAAATTAAATTTGATAAAGAATTTGATTCTATTAATAACCCAGATACTCCTGTTTTTTTACAAGAAGTAACAAAAAAAATAACGATGACATTCAAAGAAAAAGATCATCCTGGTATAGTAATTTCTACTAATAAAAATGGTCCGGGTATAAAAATAGTAAATTTAAATAAAAAAGATCTTTGTTATAGAAGCGGACTTAGAATAGGAGATATAATAATTTTTCTAAATTCTATACCATGTTATAGTCACCACCAATCAATTGAAATAATTAAAAATGCAAATATTCATAAAAAAGAATTAATATGCGAACTATTAATAATAAAAAAATAAATACTAAAATTAAATGGACAATCCTGACATTTTATTATTAATAATTAAAAATAGAAGTTTAGATGATAATGTTAATTCTTGTTCTATTAATAAATTATTCTACAATGTAATAAAATCTGTTATTCCAGAACAATTCAGTAAATTTTATTACTTCAAACGATTTAAAAATAGAACAATCTTTCCAAAAAAAAGAAAAGCTCGTGGAACTTATTATACACTTAAGAATATGTACATTAATAAAGAAGATCAACCTATATTATTTTTTTAATTTTTTAACTGTAACAGTTGGTGTATTTTTCTTTTTTAATTTTTTTTCATCATATTCTTGAACAGTTTTAGCTTTCTTCTCGTCATAATTCTTCTCACAGTATTTCCAAAGTTCTTTTGATCCTATTCTAAAATTTCTATTTGGTTTAGCTCGATACCAAAATACACAATCTTGAATATTATTACTTTTTGATGTATTATCAAGAACTAAACAGTCGTAACCCTCGGTGCAACTATTTAGCACATCTTGAAATACACTAAAATGTGGGAAGATTCCAAAGAAATTCTTGTATAACTTTTCTTGATTCTGAATAATATTTTCACGTAAAATAAAAATGTAGTCTATATTTGCACGTAAATCGGGTGGTAAATCCATACAATATTGCATAGTTAACATAAAAGTAATTCTCCAGTGTCTACCATTCATAAAGATGCCTCTAATGTTAGTGTCCCTTACCATACGTTTATCATACATACAGTCATCTAAAAGCACAAATACATCCCCGTCATTATTTTTTCTATCTCCATTTATTACCTTTTTCTGTCGAGTGATTACTTGCTGTATAATTTCAGGTTTATATTCTGAGTGAATAAGAATATCTGGTATAAAACTTGAATAGTATGCATTACCGTCCTCTGTAGCAGAAATAGCAACACCAGCATTTATCTTTCTCATATAATAAAGAATGTCGGAAACGAGTGTACTTTTACCGGTGCCTCTTTTTCCAATAAAAACACACGTAGCAGGACCTGATCCGGATGTACGTCTTTCTTCTATTTTTTTTGGATTAAATTTTGATAAACTAATAGACATTATTATAAAATAATAAATTTATTTTAAAAATTGAATTAGTCCCAATAATTACTTGTTAATAATACATCTGGTTCTATTGTAACGTAAGAGTAAATAATACTTACTATTATACCCACAATTATAGACAAAACTACATTAAATGTATACTTTTCATTTTTATTTTTTTCTATATAATTAATTACCATAAAAGATGAAAGCGATACTAAAGATATTATTACTAAGTGTGTGATATCAAATGTATAAAAATCTAAAAATGTCATTTATTATAAATGTATACAATTAAATTATCTAATTACAAACTTAAAAAAATAATAAATACATTTATTATAAATGGGAGTTACAGTTAAAAGTCTTGAAAATTATTTTTCTATTAATAGTATAAACTTCGGAGAAAAGATAGTATTTTTTAAATTTGGTGCAGACTGGTGTATTCCGTGCGTAGAACTTGAAGAAATACTAGAATGTATACCGAATAGTGTTATGTACAATATTTCTGTTGATAATGACGCGTTTGAGTCTTTTTTTATTGAAAACGGAATTTATACAGTTCCTGTTACAATTATTAAATATAAAAATACGACGCACACCTTTCAAGGAGTTAAAACCAAGGATGCTATAAACGAAATTATAAAGAAAATGAAGGAGCAAAATCCATAAATTTCCTGCTGAAATTTTACAAAAAAATAATTGGTTTAAAAATTTAGTATATTTTTAAAGCAGTTATAATGGCAGAATCTTATAAAAAATTTACACAAATAGAACATGTTTTAGCAAGACCAGGTATGTACATTGGTGATACAAAATGCACAACTGCAGAGGCATGGACAATCGACGATGAAAACAAGGCAGTATTTAAAAACTGTAAGTGGAATCCTGGCATTTATAAAATTTTTGATGAAATACTTGTAAACGCGGCCGATGAAGTTCAAAGGAATAAATCTGTTAAATGCATCAAAGTTAAGATCAATAATAATGAGATATCGGTATTTAATGACTCTGGTATTCCTATTTCAATTCATCCAGAGTATAAAATTTATATCCCTGAACTAATTTTTGCAAATCTTCTTACATCTAGTAATTATGATGATTCTCAAAAAAGAACTACTGGAGGTCTCAATGGTCTTGGAGCTAAACTCACAGCTATTTTCTCTGAATACTTTATAATTGAAACTGCAAAAGATGGCAAAAAGTATACACAAACAATCGAAAAGAATCTTAGCAAAATTAATAAGCCTAAAATTGGTACATCAAAAAGCGAATACACTAAAATTACATTTAAGCCAGACTTTGAAAAGTTTGGAACAACTGGAATCTGTGACGATACACTTGAAATACTAAAGAAACGTGTTTTTGACATCTGTGCTATCACATCTAAAGATGTAAGCGTCTATTTTAATGACAAAAAACTTAATATTAAAGACTTTTCTGACTACATCTCAACATACATCGGTCCAAAGAAAACATTTCCTAGAATTATTCAAGAAACTGAAAGATGGCAGGTTGGTATTGCACCATCTGAATCTGGGTTTCAGTGTATATCATTTGTAAATGGAATTAGCACAACAGATGGCGGATCTCATGTAGATCATGTCATTAACCCAATAATTAAAAAGGTGACAGAAATTATTCAAGAAAAGCACAAATCTATTACTATCAAACAGCAATACATCAAAGATAATCTTTTTGTATTTATCAATTGTCTTATTGAAAATGCAACTTATTCATCACAAACAAAAGAAAAGAATATTACTAAGATTTCAGACTTCGGCAGTAGATTTAATCCATCCAATGATTTTATTCAACAAATTACTAAAATGGGTATTCTTGAGAATATTCTTCTTGTAGCAAACGCAAAAGAGAAAAAGTCTCTTCAAAAGACAGACGGTAAGAAAACTAATCGTGTTATAATTCCAAAGCTTGATGATGCAAATAAAGCCGGAACTAAAGAGTCTAAATCTTGCACTATTATATTCACAGAGGGAGATTCAGCAAAAGCTACTGCTATTTCTGGACTTTCTGTTGTAGGTCGCGACACATATGGAGTTTTCCCACTTCGTGGTAAGCTTCTCAATACAAGAACAGCTACTTATGCACAGCTTTCAAAAAATGAAGAAATTAACAATATTAAACAGATCCTTGGTCTTCAGAGTGGTAAGAAATACACTTCTGTTTCTGACCTAAGATATGGAAAGATACTTGTGATGACAGATGCAGACACAGACGGATTTCATATCAAGAGTCTTATAGTAAATTTTATTGGCAATGGTTGGCCCGAACTTCTTAAAACAGACTTTGTTGCATCTCTTGTAACACCTGTTATTAAACTTACTAAAAAGTCTCAGATCATTCCATTTTATAACGTAGATGATTATAAAAGATACAAAGAAAATAATAATATTTCAGGATTCAAAGTTAAGTATTACAAGGGACTTGGAACTAGCACTTCTAGTGAAGCAAAAGAATACTTCAAAGATATGAAAACATTAAATTATAAAAATGAGTCAAAAGAGGACACTGATTATTTAAGTTTAGCTTTTACAAAAACAGAAGCAGATGCAAGAAAGAAATGGATTCTTGATAATATCAAAAGTCCTGAAACACTTGATTACAATATTCAAAAAGTAAATATCAAAGATCTAATTAACAAAGAACTTGTGTTATTTTCTATTGCTGACAACGTAAGATCTATTCCAAGTCTAGTAGACGGTCTTAAACCTTCTCAGCGTAAGATTATATTTTCGTGCATCAAAAGAAATCTGTATTCCGAGATTAAAGTATCACAATTAGCCGGTTATGTTTCAGAGGTCTCTAGTTATCATCATGGTGAAGCAAGTCTACAAGATACTATTATAAATCTAGCACAAACATTTACAGGATCTAATAATATGAATCTTCTTGAACCAGTTGGACAATTTGGTACAAGACTACTCGGAGGAAAAGATGCATCAAGTCCGAGGTATATCTTCACACATCTTTCAAAACATTTTAAAGAACTATTTAATCCACATGATTTTGATATACTAGACTATTTAGATGACGATGGACAATCTATTGAACCAAAGTTTTATGTTCCGACATTGCCAATTATATTAATTAATGGTGCTTGTGGAATTGGAACTGGGTTTTCAACTGATATTCCCTGTTTTAATCCAGATGATATCAAAGAACGCCTTCTAAGGCTTGTGGGTAATGAAGATGCAGACATTCCAGAGATGACACCATGGTACAGAGGATTTGAAGGAACTATCAAAAAAGTAGAAGACAACAAATGGACTTCTCATGGAATATACACAATCAAAGCAAATGTAATTACAATTACAGAACTACCAGTAGGAACATGGACAGAAGACTACAAGTCATTTCTTGATAAACTTGAGACTGAGAATACAATCTATAGTTATAAAAATATGTCTACTGAAACAAATGTTTACTTTGAGATTAAAATGCCACTAGAAACAGTTTATGAATGGAATGATAATCGTGAAATTGAGAAGAAACTAAAATTAATCAGTCATATATCTGCAAAGAATATGTATGTGTTTAATGAAAAAAATGAAATAGTTAAAATGGAATCACCCGAAGAAATAATTTATCATTTCTGGAGGATTAGAAATGATTATTACATCAAAAGACAGGAAAAACTAATCGAAAAGATTTCTAGTGAATTAGATGTAATCACTGCAAAGATTAACTTTGTGAATGATGTAATCGATGAAAAGATCAAAGTATTTCGTCAAAAGTTAGACTACATCAATAAACAGCTTGAAGAAAAACAATACATTAAAATTGACAACAGTTATACATTTCTTACAGATATGAAAATACATACATTTAGCGAAGACACTATTGAAAAGCTAATCAAAAAACAAAAAGAACTTCAGGAAATGTTTTCAAAGATATCTAATTACACATTGAAAGATTTCTGGATGGATGACATTCGATAAATTAAATTAAATTAAATTAAATGTCTCCTAGGAGACAATAAATACGTTTTAATTTAAAATAAATTAAATAAAATAAATTAAAATATTTTATATAATATAAAATGAATTTGTTAACTGGTATTGTTGCTGCTATTTTCGCTTGGGTTGTATTTTCTTCTCTTAATCAATTAAAGATTGCCGGCGATAAAAAAGGCTGCTGCGGAGATGGTTCGTGCGGTAAAGGCCGTATAGATAATCTCTTATTTTATTCTAATTTGACAATTGCTGTTGTATTAACACTCGGTGTTTTATTTAAAGTATATGAAAAAAGTGTATCGCCAGGTTCTTCGCTCCCAGGTGGCGCAAAGGTACCAAATATTCTAGGCATGTTTTAATCGGTAATTTCTAAAAGAATTGGGGCGTGGTCGCTGGCGAGAGGGATACCTTGATTATTTTCTCCTATAACTTTAAGGCATTTACTGGAACAATGATTAGTTTTTTGATTAACAAAGAAGTAATCAAGTCTCCATCCCTTATTTCTATTTCTAGCAGCAGACATTCCATTTTCTTTGCGCTGACGAGGATCCCACCATGTGTATACAATTTCACACTTAATAGGGTCTACAAAATTTATATCTTTGAGGTTTGTCCAGAAGTCAATTTCATGTGGATATAAACCTGGCATTTGTGCATACTCAAAACTAGGTAAAAAATGAGTATCAACAGCTATATTCATATCTCCGCAAAAAATCGTAAATTTATCATTAGATGTATTTAAATAATTTAACATAGCATCAATAAAAAGATGTTTTTTATCTAAATTTGTTCCACTGTTAGGAGCGTAAACATTAATAATCTTGAAGTTTTCAAATTCCATAGCTATAATTCTACCCTCGTCGTCTTTATAGTCATTGATTTCTGTATGTATTGCAACTGGTTGCATATGTGATTTATAAAAAATTGCTGTACCAGAATATCTATTTGAGCTTCTAGCGCCATCGGCCAATGATTCGTTAAAGAATGAACGATATCCTGGAATTTTAATGTGTTTTTCTCCAAGTTCTTTATTACATCTTGTTTCTTGAAAACAGATAACATCTGGATCATATTTAAGTATATCTTGGATAGGACTGTCTTCACTGATTACAATGTCTTTATCTTTTTTTAATTTTGATCCAATAGAATCATTAAAAATTCTAGATCTGATTCCGTTGACATTCCAGCTAATAATCTTCATTATTAATTGAAATATCATTAAAAATTTACTTAGTTATAATATTTTTTTGCAAAATCTAAACAATTCATGAAATCATTAATTTATTACTTTTAAAAAATAAATCGGCAACTTCCTGTTCTTGTGTAAATTTAAGAGGTCTTTGTTCTGGAGGATTCCATAATTTAGTTATAAGATTGTATGCATTTTCCCACTTCTCAGAGCCTTCGGTAAGTATGCATACAGAATGACAGTGTTTAACCATTATATCATTAAGATCTGTTATCGTCTTTATTAATTTAATATATGCCGTTAAAGGAAGTTCATGCTCTTTTTTACAGATTCCAAGATTTATAAAAAGATAATAAACTTTCTTTTCATTTTGAATGTATATCCATGTATTTTTAAAATACTCCAAAAATTCTTGAAATCCTTCTTCATTGTATTCTACATCTGCTGTTATATTTACAGTAAATAAATTTGATTCATTATTTAGTGTAATATTAAATCCCTCGCGAGATAATATTATAACTTCAGTCATTTATTTAAATATATAAATAAATTTTTTATATTATTCCCGCAAATATTACGTTTTTATACTATTATTAAGATATTTTCAAAATGTATAATTGTAAATGACGATAACTGACACGCTAACAGATAACATTTGGAATGAAATTTCTATGATGCTTGAAGAAGAAAATCAAAATGAAACTAATGTAATTTGTGATAAATACACGTGTCGTCATTTAAATATACAACATAATCAAAAAGAGGGAAATAAAGTTTGTGTAGACTGTGGAGAAGTAATATGTAATCAAATTTATGAAGCATGTGAGTGGTCTAACTATAAATCAGAAGATGGCTCGTATGGTGTAAGTTCTCAAAGAGGAGACATATACACTTCTGATAATCCATATGACAAAGGCGGAAGTATTCCAGGGTTTTATAAAAATAGTTTTGCTATGCGAGTTCATCTGCAACAAACGTTTAGCCATAAACAAAAAACATTTTGGAAGATTTCAGAGAAATTTCAACATTATTGTTCTCTGATATGCATCCACGAGAGTGTGCTACCAACGGCAAAAAATATGTGGCACTTTTGCATGGAATCTGGGAAACTTACTCGTGCTTCTGTTAGAAATGGACTTATTTCTGCATGTTTGTATTATGCATGCATCTATAATAATATTCCCGTAGATCGTCAAAAACTAATTGACAATACAGAGGGAAATCAAAAAGGATTTCTAAAGGGTGAGAAGATATACCTAGAAATAATGGAGTCTCACAAAAAATATAATCAGCTTGGAAAACAAAAGATAGACATCAAAGAAAATGACACATTTGTTAAATTTTGTAATGATCTGGGACTTCCTTTTAAAACCGTGCACATCTGCACAGATATCTACACAAAATCTATAGATAAACTAGACTCTGTGACTCCTAAATCTATAACAGCTGGCATTCTATTTTTTGTGGTGAAAAACAAATTAAATTTAAAGCAACCGTCTAAATCAAAAATATCTCAGGTTGTGAATGTTTGCGTTCCTACAATCAATAAAGTGGTTTCAATTTTAGAAACGATTTAGAAATAATTTCTAATGCTTAATTAAGTTGTATGTTTCTTGTGAATTTATTGTATTTAATCGCTTTTACACTGCCTATGCCTACTAAAATATACAATACACACATTAAAACAAGGGCAACAATACACTCACAATCAAATTTAACTCAAATGCTAGAGCCTCCTTCGGGTGGCGAATTAAAACTTTTAACACATTTAAGTGCAGAAAACTGGGCTCATAACTGGGTTGTTTACATTTCAAATTCAAACTTAATCTATGACGATCACTATTATTTAGATTATTTTACAATGAAAGGAATGGCTAATATGTATACATCTAGTGATTATTTCTATTTAGGGTTTTTTCCTGATTCTATAATTACAAATGAAGGTCCAAAATACATAGGACTATTTTATCTTAATCATAAAAAAAGAACATTTGGAGCAAAGTGTATAATAGAAAATCCTTATTATATGGACACTATTTCAGAATTAGAAACATTCAAAGATCATATAATTAATTTAACAAATACAGCATATGTATTTTTTGAATATAATGACTTAAATAGACCTGGTCAGGTAAGATACTACCTTGAATGGAAACTTAAATGAATTATAAATTATGAATTATAAATTATAAATTATAAAATGTAAAATTTAATTATTTAAAAAATATTTACTACTTATAATATACATGGGCGATGCCAGCAGTGCGCCATCACCACCGAGAATATTAGACTTAAAAGATTTGTGGTGTGTAGAATCAGAAGCTAAGTGGAGAAAGTTTGACCCCAACATCCCTGAGGATGGTATGGTGCGCTTTCGTGATGGCATGATCCTGGAAAAGGATGGACAGCCCAAGCAAAAGGCTAACTACCTGAGGGAAGTCAAGGTAAAACGTCGCGAAGTATCCTTGCAACGCTCAAAAGATGATGGCGGTCCCGACACAGTCCTTATACACCCTGATATGGAGTTTAACTTTAGTAGAAATGATGTTTTAAATATTTTACCTTTTTTAATTCGTTTTATACTATTTTGTGATCAATGTCATGATTTTTTGGAAAGCAAGGAAAGAAATAACTGGGCGGCGGAAAGCGGCGAGAAGAAGAAGCAAGGACCCACTCAGCCAGGTTGGTCGGAGCCCGCAACAAATCTTGATGCCCGCCTCGGACGCGGTCCAGTTAAGCTTCTCAATGACGAACTCCTCAATCCAATACTCAAAGGCGCCTTTAGCTCCTTTCAGAAGAATATGCTATCAATAAAACAACAGTTATTTATAACACTAAGAGATTCATATGAAGAAGACCGGAATTGGCTATTTAAAGAAATGAGCAAAAAGGGTGTGCCTGATATGGATCCGACCCCGGAAGAACTAAGCAAAAGGACGAGAAAAGATAAGCCTGCTGCTAACAACGTGAAGCAATATATTCTATCTAGATTTCAGCTTCATATTTATGATATGACCTCAGACCCTACTGACATGATGACAGAATTAATAGATACAATTAATAAAGAGCTTTTTCGTATTGAAAAACATAATGAAACAGATATAAGTCTTGGATGTTCATCTTCAATTAGTCGCTTAATGGATGGTATGTTTTTCTCGGAGAGGTCCCAATATAGTAGTGAAGAACGCGCCGCCGAGAAAGGTATGAAGATCTTAGATCCACGTAATATTAATAATTTTAAAATAACTGTAGATGCGGACGCCAGCAAATTTGATTTTGCAGCTTTTTTACTTTTTTTATGTGATAGAGTATTTACCCCGGGTTTTACTGTGGGCACGGAAACGACACCATGGACTATTGAAATATACAATACAATTGCTACAGTTTTTGATTCTGCAAGTGGTAGTGGAGTAATTGGTTACATTGGAAGTTTGAAAGATGAGCAGGATCGACTACCAATAAGTAAAAAAACACAAAACTTGAAGATCTTAAATGTGCCCACAGTAAAACCGTTGGGTGATGAGTTCACGGCGCCACGTAGTGGTAACCCCGAAGATGATAGCGGGGTGTTGAAGGATGATGATGAGAAAAAGCTCGAGGCGGATAAGGAGGACTCCGAGGCCAAACGAAACCGAGAGAAGCAGGAAAATGATCTTGCAAAAGACGGAGTTAATACTGAAATTGTATTACAATATACACCATACGGTACTGGTAAAAACACGAAGGCGATAGAATTATTACGCTTTAGTTATAATTATGATATTGCAATTTCAAATACAGACATTAAAAAAATAACTCCAGCTTCAAAATTGTCTATAACACAATTTTTTAACAAACCCAGAAAAGTCTTTGAAACCATTGAAGAGGAAAAATTATTAAAAAGGAATGCCATTGAAGACCTGAAACATAAGAAAGCTCAAGAAAAATACACACAAATTATTAAAGGACGGACTATAAAAGGTGTTCCACGCTCAAATGGGTCTGTAGACAAAATAACAAGTAAGTACAAAGACATTACAGAAATAGACAATATAAAACACGTAACTTGTTATAAAACATTAGGGGATTTTGGTCAAATACTAAAATTTTATGATATATCCCGGAGGAACAGATTTGAAGGGACGAGCAAAAAAATCAATAATGTTTCAATGGATTTTTTTATAACTTTTGATAAATTATGTAGTAGATTATCATCGCTGTTTTTACCATATACTATGTTTGAAAATAAAAATAAAAAAGTAATTTTAGCTCCGCTTACATGTTTTATAAAAAGTAGGATTCTAAAAGACGACGATTACGAGCAGAACTGGAGGAGAGATTTCGCGGAGGCCAAATTGAAAAACGTCCAAGACTTTATAGAAAAAGATATGCGCGAGCGCCTTGTCCCCCCTTTTCTCTCGCGCGCAACAACATTGGCGGGATCACCCAAAGGGTCCGCAGCGGCGTCCTCAGCGGCTGAGGCCCAACCAAGTCGTCGGGCGCAGCCCACCAAATTGCAATTTACCCCAGCGGGCGAGGCGCAGTTCGCACCTGACATGAACTCTGCACAGGCTGTGATAGAGGCTAAAGCATTTATGCAACAGGCTGACGTGGCGCGAGCGGCGGCGGTAATGGCGAGGGAGCGGGCTCTTTTACTTTACCAAATGGAACAAGCAAAAGGGAAGGGAGATGCTATAAAGGCAGCAGAGGCAAGTGTAAAGGACCTGCCCCTGAGCGAGGCGGGGAAGTTCTACGAGGCGGGGAAGAGGGCGCGGGAGGCCGGCGCGCAATACGAGGCAGAAGCTCTACGCGCTGCGAAGGAGATGCTCACCAGCATGGAAGAACAGCCGCCGCCTACCGATCCGATGGTGGAGGAGGGAGATACAACGATGGATCCAGGCGCTCCCCCCGTAGAGTTCGGAAAAGCATATAATAAATTAAAGAATACTTCTATTGAAATTATTAAAAACAAATTAAAGAGTGTAGGCATTCTTATTACTAAAGTTACAAACACAGGAAAAAGAGTTCCGTTAACTAAAAAAGAGCTTGAAAGAAAAGCAATGGTATTCACAAAATTACAAATGGCGGCTAAAAGTAAAGGTATTCGCATAACTTATAAAGCAAGAAATGGATCTAAAAAGCATAAATCTTTAAAAAGGCTGTTATCCGACATTAAGAAGTATAAATCTAATAAAATGAAACCGAAAATGACAACGAAAACGAAAATGACAATGAAAATGAAAACAAAAGTGAAAATGCCAAGATTTGGAGCAACTAGAAATAAAATACGCGGCTTTGATCTCGACGGACGACCTTATGATGTGCCTAGTAAAGAAATGGCAGAAAGTTTTTATAAAACTTGCCGCGAAGCACCTGGTGCTGATACGTCCCGTGAACAAAATTATTGCAAATATGAAGTATATTGTAACAATATTATTTCTCCTACTAATGATCCAGACTGGAGAGGACCTGGAACAGTTTTAAACCCGGTATTAGGGTTTAAACCCAAAAAAACAAACTCTGGTGGCATGTTCTGCGCGCCAGTTTATAGAACTCCTCAACAAGCTACATCGGTTGCAATACGAATGGGTCAAATGTTTGGAGTTGATGGGCAACGCCGCGGATTTGATGCATTTCCTAATTGGGTGAAGAACACCATCTTAAATTCTATGCAATTTTTTGCACAGCGTTCAGCATACGAAAGAGCAGGTGCGATTCAAAGAATACAACAGGCTCGCTTAAATAGAGAAAGAGAGCTCGCGCGCCGCGCGGCCGCAGGTGAAGCAAGAAGACGTAGGTCTATAACATTTGGTCCTACATCTGTTGTTACAGTAGATCGTCCATCAAATGCTCGCCCATCAAGTGCGCCCCCTACATCTATTATCACAGGAGATCGTCCATCAAATATGTTTCAACTACTACAACGTAATCAAGCTGGACCTCAAACTTTTGGTAAATCAGGCATTGGTTATGATGCATTACAAAGACCTCAAAGAGTATTAAGCAAAAATGAGAAGATAATTGAAAATGGACGCTGTATAAACGACCCAGCTACATTAAGAAGTTCTAGATCTCGCGAATTTTGTAGAAATGAAATGTATTGTCAAAATCTTAAACTAAGTAAAGATAGAGGACATATAGGTTATTTTTATACAGATCCAAGACAGGATACTGGAATGATAGACTATATGAGTCGTCTTACACCGGGTTGTTCGTCTCTTTACGATACCAAAGAAAATGCTACACGAGCATTCACGCGCGGACGAGATTCCACAACTTCCAAAGAACTATATAATACTCTTCTAAACAGTCACGAATATTTTACTAACAGGACTTATGATGAAAAAGCTGCACTTAATCACTTAAAAGATCTTCGTAGAAATAGACGGGATCGTCTTATTCCGGAGCTTGTCTTTGGTTCAAAAAAAAATAAAACTAAAGCGAAAACTAACAAATTTGGATGAGGCTCGAAAGAAGACAAAATGAACTTCAATAGTTTCGGATGAGGTTCTTACTCAAAAAAGTAAGACCCTTTATTTGCTAAGATTCGATATGACAAAATCTAATTAAATCTTTTAGATTTTTGAGAAAAAGAATCTTAAAATTAAATTGAATAAATAAAATGTATGTAATGTATTATAATATATCATGTCTCATTTAAGTACTCTCAAATCTCAATCCGCGATGGTTTTTTATTCGCTATTGACTTTCTTTATAGTCCCTTATTTTACAACTCCTATGATGCCTGGAAATAGTCCTAATAATTGCATAGTTGGGTTTACAGTCGGTTTTCTTATATCCATATTTTTATGGTTTATGTTTGGTGAAATGTTAACTTCGCAGTAAATTTTTAAAAAATAAATGTATATTCATAATAATATAACATGGTTTGCTTGCAATATTATTATGAAAATGAAGACGACGCTAAAAAATATAAAATCGATTGCGAAGGCAAGATGTTTCCAAATTTTGAAAATATAGAAACGTTTAATAATAATAATCTTTTAGACTTTGTTGAAGAAAAGTATTCTTCAAAAGCATTTTCAGAAGATTCACCATTTGAATTCAAAAATAATTACATAGACTTGTCAAATAATCAAATATGTAAAACTACAGATATGTCTTTAGCTCCTCAACAAAAATTTATGGGTCAACTAATGGGACCGCATTCTAATTTTAATAATGTATTAATTTTTCATGGCCTTGGGTCTGGTAAATCTTGCACATCTATAGTTATAGGTGAAGCCCTTAAAAATGCAACAAAACAAAGACTTTTATATGCTGTTCCAGCGCCTCTTGTAGATCAATACTTTGAGGAAATAGCAGGAGAGATAAGAAATGGAAAATTCTTTTCGTGTCCTTCGTTTTGCCTGGTTAAAAATGGAGGAAAGACTGAGAGAGACTTTTATGTATCTGCGCAAGAAGATGGTATACTTTCAGGTAATATAAAAAACTATGAAAGAGAACAGGATAAATTATTTAATTTAGAAAAATTAATTAATGATGGAGACGACAGTCCTGAAACTGCAAAAGCATATGCAGAACAACAAAATAAAACTAAGATAGTTAAACAAACTTTAAATGATTATCAAAAAAAACTTAAAACTAAAATATTAAGAACATTTGAAATAGTATCTCATCAGTCTTTTATACAATCTATTTATAAAACTGGTAAAGATGGACAATTAATTAAAAATGACAAACTACTCAAGGACTCGGCTTTATTTAATGAAAATGGACTTCTTATTATTGACGAGATTCAAAGACTTGTAAGCGCTGGAGGTATATTCTATAAAAAATTATACAATGCAATAAAGTATTATTTTCATCCAAAACTAAGAATAGCGTTAATGTCTGCTACTCCAGTTTATGATAATCCTTATGAGCTAGCTCTTACCATAAATTTACTAAGACCAAGAATTCCTTTTCCAATAAGCGATAAAGAATTTTATAAATTTTTTGTAGGTAAATACGAAAGTAAGGATTCAAATGTATGTGTCCCACTCTCAGTAAAAGATCAAAAATCCTGGATATCAGATGATTCTTGTATAATTAACGAAGAGCTTATAAAATACATCTGCTCTGGTTATGTTTCTTATTTTAAAGGAGGTAATCCAAATGCATATCCATATAAAAGAGTGATAACTATTGACCACACTTTTTCGGCACAACATAAAGCAGAATATATATCAGCTTTAAAATCTGATACATCAAAAGATAAAAAATTTAGTAAACCCGAAGATTCACTTGGAGCATATAAAAGCGTGCTACTGGGAAATTACGAATCTGAAAGCGAAGACAAAATATCAGGTATGTATGTAACTACACAGCAGTATTCAAATATATTCTTACCTAGAGTTGGAGAAACTATAAATAAAACAATAGCAGAAAAGAAAAATGCACTTCAAATGTTTAAATCAACTTTGAATGCAAAGAAATTTGAAAATGCTACACAAGTAATAGAATACGTTAAAACATTTTCTACTAAATTTGCTTCTATAATTGAACTAACATTAAAAAGTTCTGGACCAGTGTTTATATTTTCTAATTGGCTTACTTATGGTGTTGAACCTTTAGCTATAATTTTAGAAGCATGCGGATTAACATTATTTGATAGAGAAGATAAGGGAAAAGGTAGATACTTTTTATGGAGTTCCGATACTAAAACAAAAGATCCGACAGGAACATTAACTAAAAAAGCAAGAAATACATTTAATTCTAGTGAGAATTATGATGGGAGCAAATTAAAAGTTATTCTTGGAACAAGATCTGTTATGGAAGGTGTATCTTTTAAAAATGTAAAACAAGTTCACATAACAGAACCATGGTGGAACGAATCAAGAATTGAGCAGATTATGGCTAGAGCTTCGCGATACTGTAGTCACTCTAGTTTGCCAGATGAAGAACAATATGTTGACGTCTATAGACATTACAGTGTTTTATCTTCTACAAGAACAGAAGATCAGGATGTAGTAACTGCATTAGGTTCAAATTATAAACAACTTGCAGTTTATGGAATAGACCAGAAAATGTCAATTTCGTCTATCAAAAAATATACCATAAATAACGAATTGGAACGTTTATTAAAAAGCTGTGCTATAGATTCTGAAATTAATCAAAATGGAAATATAATTAGATTAGAGGAAATAATTCATCCAAGACCAGATGGTATGTATACAATTTTATATAAAAATCCATCTAACGGAGACATGTATACACGCGAGGAAGTTCCTGAGAGTGTTTCTTTTACAGACATTTATAGTCGTAAATTTAGTTTTCCCAATAATAAAGGTTTACCTCTTGAATTTACATTACTTGCAGATCCAGAAGAAAAATTAACCAAGGATGATGTAAATGCTGATCTAAATCTAAAAGAAAATATAATTCCATGGAGATCTGAAAAAACATTTAAAGACCTAGAAATATCAGTTGATATTAAAACTTACATTACAAATTTATACAAAAATTATAATTTATTACCGATTCTACGTAAAACTTATTTAAATGAATCTGGAACAGATAAAATTAAATTTAAAGAAGATACTAAAAATCAAAAGAGAGACAAACTTATAGCGTGTATTAAAAGACTCGCAAAAGAAGGTTTAGTAGATAAATCTACTACTAATAAAATTGCCGAAGAATTTAAAACGGACACTCAAAAGGAATTAATTAACTCAAAAGTATTACAATTAATATATACATACAATCTTTATCCAGAAGAAAAGTTAGAAGAGCTTCTTGAGATAGCTGTAACTAGTCCAGAAATTATAAACGAAGCTCTTATAGAGGTATCTAGTAAATCTAAAACACCAGGAAGTAGTAGTAATTTTGGAGCGGGCGATGACGATGTTTGGGCGCAGCTATTTCCAAAAGGTTCTAATAGTCCAGATAAAGTAGATAGATTACGTACACAAGGAGATGGTAAAACAAATGATGAATTTAATGCTTTTTTAGATAAATGTATAAAAAACAATGGTCGCGCAAATATTATTGAAAAATTAAATGAAATAGTTGGTTATTCAATGCATAGAGATAATGATATAGAAGGACCAGTAGAAGAGTGTTTTCAAATGTTAAAACAATTATTCGATCAATGTAGAGGTAAGTGTGATATTAATACTGATTTATCTAAGGTAATTGAAAATGATGAACTTTCTCCAAATGATGTACTTAATATTCTTTGTAATGTAAATTCACATGTGAAAATACTTTCTAACGGCCACCACGGAACTACATTTGCTTTAACTAATCCAATATTGCCACGGCGCGACGAGGAAGGGGTATATGTATTTAAAATTGCTGTTGGAATACCATATCTAATACACGAGTTTTATAAAGAGAGTGGTAGTTCACAATTCTTAAGCAACGTAGAACTATTTGACCATCAACGTAAAAAGGTTCCTCTTGGATCTCTTGAACAGTATATGCAATCATTTTATTGGTTAACAGATGGAACAGCTATTAAAAATACTATAAGTAGTTTAGTTCCAAAGATCGTACCAATTGATAATAGTCTTTTAACATTACCATGTACATTAACAATGATGCAATTTGTAAAAGGAAATAGTGGATACGCACCTGATTGGGCGGCGGCAGTGGGTCTACCTTCTAGGCAAGAAATTGCACAAAAAATAGATAATATTATTAAAGAGGCAGGTGTAGCTCATTCAGATCTTCGTACAGCTGATAATTTGCTTTTGGATTATAAAATAGGTCCTCCTCCACAAGTTAACGTAGCGGTAATTGACTTTGGACAAGCTATTCCATCAGGTAAATTTATTATTCCTGTAGGTCAGCCTGATGGTAAACCAGGCTCTGACAGGTAGTTTAAATTAAATTTTAAAAATAAAATGTAATTATAATATAAATGAGTGCAGTCAATGAAACATTAAAATATTTTGAATCAAAAAGTGTAGAACAAATTATAGATTGGATGATAGATAATCTAAGAGACGATCAGATTAAATCATGCCTTAATGAAGCAGGAATCCCAGATAGCTCTGTTATACAAGCACCTGCGGCTGCTGCGTCTTCCTCAGCTGCTGCGTCTTCCTCAGCTGCTGCGTCTTCCTCAGCTGCTGCGTCTTCCTCAGCTGATATTATTCAAACCAGGCTCCCGCCGCCCCCGGCTGCAGCGGCTGGACCTTCAGGAATTTCTACGCTTTTTGACATTGCAGCGTCTATACCGAGTTCTTCAACAGAAGCAGAACTTGACGCGGAACGTAGAAGGTGTGTAGTCTCTGGTATTCTAATTGATAATATAATAGATGGAAATGTTATTTTTTTCCAGGTTGTAGAAGATGAAATGGGAGATTATTCTTGGGATAAAAAAGTAATGCAATTAAACAAGTTTAAAGAGGAAATGTGTAGCGAAGACGACATTGCTAATTATGCTGCAGCGAACAAGTACGCACCTAAAATATTTGCAGAAAATGTCCCAGAAGATGTTATGAAAGTTGCTAATATTTATAACCAAAAAGGAATACAATCTCCTATTCAGGTCCTTGTTGATATAACTCCGACTCAATTCGAACCAACCGATACAATGAAACAAGTTCTAGAAATACAAAAAAATTCCCCTAAATTAATGCAGAATAAATTTCCACAGTTAGTTGCTTTAGGTATTAAGTTTTTCCCTGTTTTTATATATGGACAGGCTGAAGATGACAGTCAGGCGGTAAAGTATTTAGCTACTGTAGTTGAAGAAGGAAAACTAAAATTTGAAGAAAATAAAGTAAGAATCAAGGCAGCAGCAAGTAGATTTAGAGGCGAGGTAGCTGCCATTTTAAAAGATATCGAAAATGGAGACTATACACCACCAGCTGGTGGCATAGCAGATGAACTAAAAGCTCTTCAACTTACTGTATCTGAGGACATTCAAATTAAACTTAAACAAATTTATGATCCATTAAGGGCAGCAGAAAATTTTACTTACTTTGGTGATAATTATATGTCTGATTCTGACGATGGATCAGTTAATACATATATGTCTCCGGACATGGGTATGGACATTGGTATGAATATGGGAGTTGCTACCGGTATGGATATGGGTATGGGAGTTTCTACCGGTATACCCCCACTTATGTCTATGTCTTCTCCAAAAAAGAAGAAACCATCTGAGATGTCTATACCAGAATTAGAAGAACACATGAGAAATAAATTTGGACCTCGATTTGCTGGTGATTATAAACCTGAATTATATATGAATTCATTAGGTGTTAGAAATGTAAGATATGTAAAAAGAGATAATAATGACATCAGAGATAATATGTCTGTAGTTTCTACGCCATTATTCCCAGAGTTTGCAAGCCAAGCTAAATTTGGAGTTGGACATAACGATAACCTAGGTGACATAGATCTTGATGAACTTGAAGCTGCTGTGAATGCAAACGATGACGTAGATATTGCTGACCTAGATCTTAATGAACTTGCGGATGACGCGGATGCTGCCTTAAACGACGAAGATTTAGGCGGAAGTGATAGTAGGGTAGGAACGCCAATAATAACAGGTCGTTGTGTAAAATGCGGAAACGACGCGAATTGGCTACATCCTGACACAGGCCTCTGCGACGAATGTATTATAGAATTAGCTAATAAACAAAATGATTTTGGAATGGTAGCAGGTGATGGAGATATACCGGGTGGTCAATTACTTGATGAAAACAATGACGATGAAGAATAGGATGAGGATTCTTCTGATGAAGATTATAACAGTGATGATGATTCAGAGGAACCACCTATAATATGCCCAAGATGTAAAAGAAGATACTTCTCTCCTGATAAGCTTAGTTACTTTAGTGAGAGGTGGCCAAGTGTATGCAATGTATGTAAGCCTCAATTAATACAAGAATATAAAGCAGCCGAGAACGCTGCACTTTTCTTTAATCTCGCGGATGATATACCAGTAGAACGCGAAGAAGATGGTACTATCAGAAAATCTTGGTTAGAAAAGGTTTATCTTCGTTACATAGGCGAAGGCTAAACTTAACGTTTTCTAGATGCTCTTTTTCTTTTTGAAATTGTGTTTTTACTAAAACTGTAAGTCAAAGATGTTAAATTGGGAGTTATATTAATGTCTTCTAATGTTAAATTATCTGCATTAATGTCGTCAGCAACTTTTATCATTTCGTTACGTAGATCTGTTTCTTTTTTATTTTGTAAATCATACTCAGTATTGTATTTTACAATAAGACTCTTAAAAGACTCTTTTAGAATAATATTCCATACATTATTAATTTTATTAATACATTCGTAAAAAATTTCTTTGTTATGTATGTTATCACTTAGAAATTTTTTAAATATGTAAACCTCTTCTCTTATTTTACCTGAAACCCTAACAGTATTAAAAATGTTTTGATTCATACATTCGATTATACACACTGATATAGTTTCCATATTGCTAATTTACATTTAAAAATTTTTAACAAGTATTGTTTTTAGTAATTTGCGTAATTAATTTAAAAAATAAATGTATACAATATAAAAACTATATAATGCCTGTATTTATGGCTCCAAGAAAAAAATTTACACCTAAAGAGCCAGTAGTTGAGACTCTTGATCATGGTTATGGAGAAGAGGGTAAATCCCAGATGGAAATGCCGGCGGCAGTAGCACCAAAGGAGCCTGATCCAGTGCCTGTTCTTGAAACTGAGCCAGAGCCTGTAGTAGAAACCGAGCCTGTAGTAGAAACCGAGCCTGTAGTAGAAACCGAGCCTGTAGTAGAAACCGAGCCTGTAGTAGAAACCGAGCCTGTAGTAGA
>Ga0181405_1000102_pt1 | contig 27627 bp, 35 predicted proteins | sample 28SPOviralmetaG_FD_130134 | JGI IMG/M metagenome (GOLD analysis project Ga0181405, IMG submission 130134) | Marine viral communities from the oligotrophic San Pedro Time Series (SPOT) site, San Pedro Channel, CA, USA - 28 SPOT_SRF_2011-11-29 | ecosystem: Environmental > Aquatic > Marine > Strait...
AGCTCTCCAGCACCTCCTTTAGATTTAGCTAAATCTACTGAGCTTCCTCTAGACCCTACGCTTATAGAGGAAGGGGCTGAGCCTGACGAGCCCGAACCGCCTCCTTGGTACGTACTAGAGGCACTCTGGGACATGGTTTTAGCCCCCATTGCAACAACAAGACCTGCTAGTATTCCGCCAACAATAGGACCTGCAATAGGACCTAATATCATTGCAGCTGAAAAAGCCTCTAAACGAGATTGTTTAACATTGGCTGCTCTAGCTGCATTCAGCTGTTTTAATAATGTTTCTGCTTCTGTTGACGCCTCTCCGAATTTGGTAACCGCTGCATTATAGTCGCTCTCTAACTTTTTTATGCCTGCAGCTCTTGCTTCTTGATTTTGTCTATTTTGCATGCCCACTTGGACAGTTTTAGACCCAGTAGCTTCTCCAAATGCGGTTATAGCACTTCGCCTTTTATCGAACTCTGCTTTTGCAATAGCAAGTCTTCTCTGTCAATTTCTAATAACTTTTTGGCTTTTGCTACTTTATCTTCCTCTGTATCACCAGTTATTTTTGATAGTTCAAGTTCTAGATCTACAAGCTTTTCTCGCCTTGACTCTTGTTGTAAAGAATAAGCAAATTCAGTATTCCCAAAAGCTTCTGCTCGTTCAATTCGCAAGTCTAAAAAATCTAACTCTAGTTGGCGAGATTCTCTTCGTGCTTGCTCTATTAAAGCATTTTCTCTATCTGTATCTGCTTGTTCTCTTTCTCCAAACTCTGCTGTTACAACATTTGTTGCTGCGGTTCTAGCAGAACTAATTAATCCCTGAGCAGCGGTTATAGAGGCTATTGCATTAGCGTGATCGTCTTCGCTAATCCTGTTTTCAATCTTTAATCGATTAAGTTTTGCTTCTTCTAATGCGAACTGATTTTTTAATAAGTCAAACTCAATTCTTACTGCTTCTTTTGCAGCTTTTTCTTGTCTGCTTCTTAAAGATTCGCCTTTATCATTTAATTTAGTTTCTTCTGCAACTCTTTGTCTATGTAACGCAAGCTCATCTGCAGCACTCGAGCCAACTCCTTGAGTTGCTCGAAGATTATCTCGTGTTCGTTTCGCTTGAGCAGTTTTAATATCAAGAATCTTTTGCTCAGATGCAAGAATTTTATTTGTAAATCCAAGAGATTGCTTTTGTTGGTTTAAGTTGGCTTTTTCAATTAAAAAGCTATCTTCACTTGTAGCGTTAATTTTTTCTTTGACAGTATCTATTTGTTCTTGTACTTTTTTAACTGCCTCTGCATTCTCATTATTTCCATTTTCGAGAAGAGTTGTTTTCTTCAAAGATTCTAAACGTTTTTTCTCGCTTTCTAAACTCTGTTTTGCAAAACTAAGTTCAGTTGCTTTTAATGCGCCATTGTTTGCTGAAAGCCTGCTCAGCTCTTTTGCAATGCCCGACTGCCGCTTACTCTGCTCTTTTAGTGTTATTTGAGTATCAAGCTGTTTTTGATATTCTTTTCTAATACGCGCTATCTTAGAGCCCAACGGTATCATTATTCCATCTTGAATTCCTAGAGCGGCATTCATATTATCTATCATTTTTACATCAGCATCACTTACTATAAACCCTTGTCCTGGGTTTTCTAATCCTGCTGCTGCTGTATACGCTGAGTTAATAGAATTTTCTATAGCTGTAAATGCATCTATGTACTCTGCTCCATGTCCTTTTTGTTTTGCAGCATTTCTGGACATCAGTGTGCCCAGCTCTACAATACTGCCATTTACTGCTTGAACTTCTGCATTTAATTTTACAGTAGGATCTGCATTAAACATCTCTTGCAAAACATTGGCATCAATACTATCGTCTCCTATATCTTTAATTGCCTGATTCAATCGGTCAATTTCTACTTTGTACTTCTTTGCTCCTCCAGCTAAAGACATTCGAACTACTTGTTCTGCAAGCATTTTCTTTGCTACCTCGGCGCTCACTTGGCTACCTTTTTCTACCGCGGTATTATAGACACTAGTCGCATTTCTAAGGCCCATTGTTGCTGAGATATATTGTCGAGAATTTTTTCCATGCAGTCTCAGCATTTTATCTCTTTTTTCTTCTGCTTCTATTTGGTTTTCTCTTAATTTTGTGAGTCTTTCTATATCTTCTTGCTTTTGAGCATTAATTACTTTATTGACCCCAGAAGCTACTTGTTGCATTAAACCTGCACGCACCTTAAGTATTGCATTATATTTCTCTTCTTCTGTAGTTAAAGTTTTTATTTGCTCTGTTAACTGCATAGTAATTTCGCCAGTTACTTTTAAAGATTCACTTACTTCATCAGCAGCTTTTGCTGCTTTTCCTTTATCAAAGAGCTTACCTATTAGAGGGGCAAGAAGGCTTACAGCAAATAAAATCTGTCCGACAATAGGGATCATATTTAAAAGAGCAGACCCCATTAACGTTGCGGCACCTGCGGCGGCTCGAGCACTTACAGTAAATGCCTTGATGCTAAATCCAAGCTTTCCAAAGTTTTTTCCTACCTGCTTTATTTGAAGTCCTGAATATCGAGCAGCCACAGAGAGCTTCTTGAAAGCTCCGTCTGCTTTATCCATTTCTTTAAGACCTCTGCCAGTAAGACCTGTTACAGCAGCCTGTCTTTTTGCTCCTGCACCCGCAGCACCTGTAGTATACTTCTGCTTTTCTGCATCTCGAAGTCCTTCCATGGCAAGTCTTTGTTGTACTATTGCTTCAGTTTCTGCCTTGTAGCGAGCGAGCGCCTCCCCACTATACTTTACGTTTTGCTTATTTCTTTGAGTCTCTGATATTTTTAGTGCAGTAATAGACTTTTTTAAATCTCCTGCGGCTACTTTTCCAGACTTAAATGCGCCCTCCAGTCCTTGTACAGACTTAGGAGAAAGAGAAAAATCTAAATTCTTAACAACTGTTTGTGCCGCTTTATACTTTTCAGAAATAACCTTCGTAGCTTTATTCGCCATAACCGCAGCTTCTGCTGCTATTTGTTTTTGTTTTGTAATTAGTTCCCCGAGAGCAGGAGTTATCTGCTTAATAATTGTAGAGCCAAACATTAGCATCGCAGCTAATAGGCCACCCGGACTTTCAGCAAGAAAAGTAACTAGAGGTTCGATTGCGGAACCTAGCCCTTGCATAATCGTCTTCGTTAGATCGGCAAAAGATGCGGAAAGTTTATCATAGGGGTTTGCATCTACGGAGTTGGCTACTAAATCAAACTTTTTACGTCCTTGTTCAATAGTTGCATTAAGGAAAGCCTGTTGCTTTTCAAATCTAGTTAAAGAAGTTACTGTTTTTCCTAGCTCATCGGCATAGGCTTGGGACGCTTCATCGAGACGAACAAGAATACCTAATTCATCAAGAATTTCTGGTTCTAGTTTTGCTGTACCTTTTACAAGTCGAGTAAGTGCATCTCCCATATCCCTTCCAAGAGCTAAAGAGGCACCCTTAGCAACTCTTGTTAGATCTTCAAGCTGACCTACGGAAAATCCTGCACTCATTGCAAGTGCGGTCGATTCCATAGCTTGTTGCATAGATACTGCAGCACCTGTGATCTCTCGTATCTCGGATGCTACATAAGGAAGATTTTGTCCAGCTGCAAAACCAACTCGTTTTAGGCCTTCTTCAAGTTGTTGCACTGCAGCAGCTCGCTGTAGAGCGCCAAATGCAGCTGTAATTGCGAATACGTTAGCAGCTAAAGTGGCATAGGCAGGAACAAGTCCAGAGCCAATAGTCTGTGCTTGTTTAGAAAAACTTTTAGTAGTATTCGCACCTAACTGCGCAGTACCTTTTTCAAGTTTATTATAGTTGTTTCTCTTTTTACTTAAACCGTCAGTACTTTTGCCAAGCTTATCGGTTTCTTTCGCTGCTTTTTTTGCATTCTTTGCAACGACGTCAAGAGAACCATCATCCCCTACTTTAATAGTTAATTTAACTTGATTCGCCACTATTTCTTTCTCTTTAGCTTATCGTGCTCCCTCTTTAGTTGCTCTTGGGACTTTTTGATAGCTCTTGAATCCAAAAACTGTAGTATTTCTAAAAAATACTCTGGATCTTGAATCTCATAAATTTTCATATAGGTTGAAAGATTTGTATAATCTTTTCCTACAAATCCAATATCAGGGTATACTCTATCTCCTAAACTATTGAACGTATTCATTGCATATACCATTATATCTGGTAAGTCCTCCCAATCGGGAGGTATTTCTGAATCTTTTGGCTCTTGTTCTAGCTGTTCCATCATCGTGAAGTATTTATCACGAGTCATGCCAGTATCAAGATTTCTGAACATCCTTTCCAGCCTTTCTAGAGCTAGTCTTTTTTCCGTCTCCACGAAAATTCTCTAAATCAAAGACTACCTCGTTGAGCCAAGTATCAAATTCAGTGGAATTAGTTACAAGAATCTCTGCGTTATCTTCAGAGAATTCTACTTCGGCATCGGGCTCTTGACCCTCAGTATTAATGAGGATCAGGGTCTCTAGATGCTCAATAGTTAGTCCAGACCATCCTTTAAGAGTTGCTTTTGCAAATTCTTTAACGAACTTTTCTTCGTCTAAGTTTTCCATAATCTGTCGAGATTTACGATCAAACTTACTAGATGTACATCTCTTTCTTAGGCCGGTAAGTTCTTTTCTTGATAGATTTGCGACCTCTACTTTAAAGCCGTCTAGTCCTGGAAAATCCATCCACACAGACTTACTATCGACCATTAATTTTTTTAGTTCCATTTATTGACCTCCTCAGTCAGTTGTATAATTAAGTTTTGTTGCTAAATTGGGAACGTTTTCTGTCATTCTCCAATCATAATTTTGAGTATATACTGTACCAGCGCCTACTCGATTAGTAAAACTACAGGTTGCTGGACCCATCTTAAAACCTCTAAAACTAGAAGTAGCAAAGTTCCCATGACCTGCTTGAATTGTCAGACTTGCGTCTGTGTCCCACTGTTGTGTATTTGCTACACTTGAATCAGTGAGATATTGAGTAATCGAACCGGCAAGTATTCTCTTGGAGAGCGTAAAGGTGCTAGGATACATTGTGTTTCCCGCATTAGTGACTGTAAGGGCGTTATTAACAGTGGTATATGGAGTCCAAGAAATTTCATTCTGTAACTCAATAGACACGCTTACTACACCGTCTAGTGTACTCCCATTTAAGGTTACACCTAGTTTGGGAATAACGTATGACATTGTAGCACTTCTATTTTGAAGTGAGCCTGTTAATGTCGCTCCTCTCGTCAGTTGTGACGCTTCTCCTTGAACTTGTATACTCAGGGGTCGAGATTTCTCAATTCCGAAACTCCCATTTGTCATTACAGCGGTTTCAAGTTTAAACGTATCTACTGGCGTTTTTATAAATAGATCAAAAGAAGCATAGTCTAATAATCTATCTCTTACAACTGTAAAATCAGCTTCAGTAATAGCTGACACAGTGAAAGAAAAGTTTGCTGCGTTGGCTTTAGTAATATTACTCGCTTCAAATACATTATTCTGAGCGTGTAAAGTTCTAACCGGATAACTTTCTTCACTAAACGTTTGACTAAAAGAAATGTCTTGTACGTCTAATCTGTATCTAAGTCCTCCAGTTACTATAAATACTTGTGCTTCTCTTTTAAAATTATAGCTTGGCATTTTGTTTTTTCTCTTAAGAGAGGCAGCTCTCACTTTTACTAATGTATAGTATAGTTCACAGGAGAAGAAAAGTCAAGAATTATTTTTAACAGGTATAAGAAAAAGGGGCCGAAGCCCCTTTTTGCAAACTCATTTATATCTAGCTTAGGAAGCGTGATAAGTAAGTGAGATTTCGTTCTTCTCATCAATTGTTGAAGGAAGTGCCATAAAGTTCGACTCAAGAGAAATAACATCCTCAATAGAGTGAGTAGGTACTTCAATGTGACAAGTAGGCATTGATACCTCTAGTCGTGGAGTACCACTTGCACCACCGATCTTGAAAGTAAGAGCGAAAGAGTTAGTAACTACGTTAGTAATACTACGCAAATCATTAAAGAAGTCTGCAGAAGCATTAACAGTTCCGGTATCCTCTGTTAGATAACAGGTGAATGAGCCAGAAACTGCACGAGTACCTGTAACGTGACCGATAGGCACGTTTACAATACCGAGTTCTTCTGGAGTAATGTAACTAATATTGTTAGAAACTGTAATGTTTCCTCCAGTAAGAGTTACACTATAACTTGCTTGCAGCTCATCAGTACCATCAGAATCGGGGTCCTGGGTTGTAGGGGTAATGGTTAACTGAGTTAGTCGGTTACGAATAAAGTTATCAGTATCTGTAGTACCCTCATTAATATAAGGACTTGCTGCCTCATTACCATTAGTAACATTAGTCATTACATACAAACGAGATCCGTCATTACTGTCTAACCACACATCCCCAATGGCCATAGTACCACCATCTGCTGTAGTATCTGTATGAATAGGCAAAGAATTATCTTGGTGAGTACTTCCTGTGAAGTCTACAACTTCTGAAGAGCTACCCGACCAGCCGATAGTAGCAATACCATCAATATCAAAATCAAGAGATGCTTCGTTTACAGTAACATCCTTAAGTTTCATAACTTTACGGTTTGCATCACCCAGTACAAAATACACATTTGCTGTACCAAGAGTAGAGCTGTTTGATGCTGCAAAGCTAAATGAAGCACTGTTTGTAGCTGGAGTATTTACTGCTACAGGACCGCTTCCTGCATCGTCAAAGTCAAAATCACTACCAGAATAGTTTTTTGCCCCTGCCATCAAAGCCCATAACAGTTCTTCTACTGCGTGAACTTGAGTAGCATCGTCTGCTCGTCCTGCATTTGCAGCACTATAAGTAGTGCCTCCTGCTGCTTTAAATGGTCTTACATATGTTGAGAAAGACCACTCACCTGGAGCCAAAGAGTCATTAAATGCTCTTCGTCCACGCCGTGATACACCTGCGGAAGATTCCATTTCTGCCAACGTAATCTCACTTGAGTTAGTAGCCTGAGAGAAACTGAATCCGTCCAAAACAGGTACTTCCCATACATAACCATCAAACTCGATGTACATTTTCGAGTCGCGACTAAAATATAGTTGTTGTGCCATAGTTTTCTCCTATGTTCCTTGAAAAGACTTGGACGTGAACGTTTGTTCGTGCCAGAATTTTCTAATAACGAACCTCAACTAAAATTTCTCCAACTCCGAGAGGTTCTAATACACCTTCATCAGTATCTATACTAACTACGGTGATTTGTTGTACATTGAACAGATTATTTTGAGGATCCGAATATTGTAGATTCGAGTTTTCTTCAATTACTGTTTCAACATCTTCCATTAAGGCGTTAAGTGCATTTTGAGCATTTTCTTCATTTACGTAACAACGAATTGTTATGGATAGAAAACGATCTTTGTACCCTCCACCTTGATATTCTCTTGTTTCACTTCCTGCATTTAAGTGTATAGCAGGAAACTCTTCTACTTCATCCCAAAACTTTAGAAAGGGATGAACATTGTTAGCCACATCTTGGAGCATTGCACCAGAGCCGTCAATGGTTTTTAATACTTCTACTAGAGCGTCTAAAATATTCGCACGCCTAGATGTGTATGTTCTTGCTACCATTATACTCTCCTAGTATAAAATCTTCCTAGTGCTAGTTCTGAGGCTATTTCTCTTATAGATCTATCAATAAGTACCCTGGGGTCTCTATCTATGCTAGAGAATCTTGATCCACTAGTACTTTCAAATACAGAATAGGGATCCTTTTGATAAGTATACCCAATACTCGGGAAACCTTTCTGGGTATTAACTACATCTGTAACTCGTGTACTGCTTGCAAATCTTCCCGATCTATAGTTTAAAGCCGGGTCTCCCATATTTTTAGCAACCGTTCTTGGTAGCTTTTGATTTATAAGAGCTAATAACTTTAAAGGGGAGGAAGCAACACCCTTTTTTACTTTTCGTTTTTGGGTACTAGCTAAAGCTGCTCCACCGCCTTTCTTTAAACCTGACTGTACAACATTTCTAGACTTTCGTTTCTTTATGGGCTGTTTTGTTTGTGTTTTTTTACCCTTTACATTAACATTTTCATCTAGAGTTATTGCTACATTTTTTGTTTTTGCAAAATCACTTGTTACTTTTTTCAATAACTTTTTTCGCTTAATATCTACAAAACTATCTGAGCCAGGAAGATTCAGTATTCTTGTTCCCTCTTCCGTCAGTATTTTATTGGCCCCATCTACTAGTTCTCTTAGCTCTTTCTTACGTCCTTTTGTTGCGAAACCTTCTTCTATGTTTCCATACTTAGAACCAATAAATACTACCATTTTGTCTGTCTTAGTATCTCTAACAATACGCAGATCAATATCACTTGCATCTAACCAAGCTAGTACATCTTGGTACTCTATTCCGCTGACTCCCTCTAAGGATTCTACTATAGAATCTTTTACGTGGGATTCTGCTATTCCTTCAAACTCGCTGTGCTCTAGTGCAAAGTAATTCTTTGCTTTATCTCCAAAAGACTCTCCAGCAACTTTTATTGACGCTTCGGAAACTTCTTCTGCAAACTTATCAAGTATACTGTTATAGCTTGTATACACTTGCTTATATACGTTTCTAAAATTACCATTATCCTGCTGTGTAGCACTAAAGTATGCTACAAACTTTTCAGGAGTATCTTTAGTTACTCTACCAACTACTACACTATCATTTTCAATTCGTCTTCGAGCATTTATTGCGATCTCTCGAATAGTTTTTTTAATATCTACTTCTGCTAAAACTTTAGTTATAGTTTTACTAGCATTCTTTTCGCCTGCTAAACCCCTTTTAAGGGTATCAGTCACACCTCTTTTAAGAGCAAATTCACTTACAACAAATACATGAGATTGACGATTAGCTTTTCTTCTTCGATAGGCAGCTACTTTTCTTTGCAGCTTTTTATCTAAATCAGTTATGAACTTTTGTTGATCGGCAATACTCATTAATAGTTTTTATACAAGTCTAAAACTCGCTTAATGTGGTCTGGAAAAGCTACATTGTTACTTTGACTTGTAGAGCTTTGATTCTGGATACTAGCGCCCCCAAGAGTTCTTCGCTCTTTGTGTTCGTCCTTTAAGTAGTAAGTAACCAAATCAATTACAGCTAATTTAAGATCTGCAGGAGTACTTGCATACCCTGCTGTATAAACTACTTCTACAGCTGCTGGGCCTTTAGGCCAAAAATTATATCCACCTCCACTAGTAGTTCGTAGAATACTATCAGTGTTATAATCAAAATAGTATTGATGATCCGTAGTGGTGAGAGTTTCATAAGCAGAGGCATAAGAAGACCTTTCCTTTACGCTTACAATAGAGTTAACTGGAGTTTCCGTTAACTGAACTGCATGGGTATTCCAAGTAATATTAAATGTTTCTGTTTTATTAGAAGAATAAAAATCTACTAAGCTATTACCACAATAGGTTTTTACTAATTGACTCACGGATGGAATAAGCGAGTTTAATCGCAAATCCTCTTTAGGAGATGAGATTCCCTCTGACTCTTTATATTCCGCTAATGTGATTAAATTTGCCATAAGTCCATTAATAAAAACCTTGGGGAAGGTTGCCCTTCCCCTCAGTCTCTAGCTGTTATTAAGCTACTGAATCGATCTTGATACAAGGCTGATCTGTGCCTGCACCTGCGACGATCTCGTTGAAGCCCAGAGACTGGGTAGCAACGATTACACGACGCTGATTCATTACTTCGTAATCCTGCTCAACGGTTACACCGCGGAGTCGTGGGATCACGTAGTTACGTGCATATACTGCATATGCTACTGGTACGCCAGCACCTTCTGCCGCGAACTCTTCAGAAACAATTACTGGAGAACCGAAGACGGCTCCAACAGTACCAGTTACCTTGATAGCGAGTTCAGTACCTACTTCGTCAAGGCTCTGGAATGCAGAGTCACTCAACAGATCGTAGTACATATTCTGGCTTACGATGAAAGTAACATCAGAAGGGTTCAGACCGTACTTACCCATTTCCTTACGTGCTGCAAGAAGTTGAGCACCAGTCATGGTAGAGAAGTTGCCTGAAGCTAATGAAGCACCATCAATGTCGTGCTTAGCTGTAGCGATTGCACCGTGTCCGTCAAGGCCAGAAATAGTACCGTTACCATTAAGGATAGCGGCTTCTACTGCACGACCGTGTGCACGAGCAACACCTTCGACCAACATAGGCATCAAGTTAACAAGTACTTGCTCGTCAACTTCGTTATCCATGAACGTGCTTGAGATCAAGCGATAAGCGTTCAAGATAACTTGCTTAGGCTGGTAAGTAGCGTTTGATGCGCCACGATTTTCCAAGTTACCAGAAGTAGCGTTAGTTGCCCATGCAGCTGGGTCAACATCTACCTGGATAGGAAGAACTGTAGACTTACCGTTTACAGGAACTTCACGGAACATACGAGCTACTTTCAGCTCATTCATGATTTCCTTCTCGATCAAACGAGATACTTCCTGGTCGATATCTGCAGCGTTGCTTGCATAATCGATACCAGCTTTCTCTTGGATATCGCCAGCAAAGTCAGTATTCCAACCTTTCTGAGTCATAACACCCAACATGTGAGCGTTCAAGAAATCTTGGCCCCACTTGCTGATGTCAGACTTCTCTGCACGATCAGAGAATACACGCTTGGATTCACGCATTTTAGAGATCTCTTCAGACTTCTCTTCAAGATCCTTCTTATATTGCGCAAGAATTTCACCCATGTCTGCTTCTTTAGCAGTAAGTTTTTCTTGCATATCTGCAAGAAGTCGCTCAGCACCTGACTCAACACCAGTTTTAATTGCTGATTTAACTTCTTCAGCTTGAAGAGCTTTAGCTTCTGCGTCTGCAGTTGCTTTTTCTTCAGCTTCTTGTACAGCTTTTACTTCAGCTGCTTTTTGCTCGGCTTGCTTCATTGCAATCTTTGCAGCAGTTTCCTCTGCTACCTTCTTAGCAAAAGCTTCCAAGTCGACTTCGGGAGTTTGTGTTCCTTCCGACATTTTTGTCTCCTTTTGGGCAATAGCCCCATCCGGTGCGTCACTAGCTAGTAATGATTTTTCATCCTTAGCCAGAGACGGCTCGGCTAGTTCGACACTATTAATGAAAGTTTTTTTGAATTCTTCGTACTCATCAATCGAGTCAAAAGATTTCGCCAGAGAGAAAGTTGCTGCTTGATTGCAAGGAACGGATACAACCGATACTTCAAACAACTCAGCGTCCTTAATCTTTAGTCCGTCAGTTTCCGTGATATAATCAGCATCCTTGACTCGGAAACCAACAGAAAAAGCCCCAAGGATACCTTCTTTAACCAGTTCACAAACATTAGCAGGTGCTGACTTGCTAATCTTTGCTTCTAACTCCAGGCCATTCTCTGTTACTTTAAGGCCTGTAGCTCGACCAATCGGTCGATCATAGTCGTGATTGAAAAGAATAATAGGGTTCTTTTCGAAATTTTTAAGTCCTCCTTTTGCCCATGCTTCACCAGAGATAGAATCTCCTGCACGATCAAAATCAGACGTACTTGCCATACCGCGAATCATTACACTTCCATCTTCAGAAGCGTGTGATTTAAAAGTAGACGTTAGATTGAATATTTTTTCCATATTAGTTCTCGTCTTTGCTCTGTACTACTGGAGCAGGCTTTGGCTTAGGCGCAGCTTTAGGAGCGGGCTTTGGCTTAGGCTTGGGTGGAGGGGGTGGAGGGTTCTCTGCCCTCTTAATCTCTGCCCACACATCAGGAAAGCTTCCTTCAAGTGTTTGTAACAGTCTGGACCAACTACCAAAATGGTTGAGTGCCATACCGGAACGAATGGGAACATCACTTCCGCATTGATCGTAATCATGCTTTTCAAGGACTTTTCCTTTCTCAAGCATAAACATACCTATTGCTTGCAAGATTTGATTTCTCACTCGTAATCTAGCCATCTTCTTCTTCTCCTTCTTCTGGTCTACCGCCTTCATCTGGGTTTGCTGCGCTACCTGCAATGTTTGCAGGTACTCGAAGTTCGTCGTACCCTTCTACTGGGTCAAACCCTAAATGGCCCCTTGCTTCGTTTGGAGTAATAACCCCAGCATTTACTAATGAAGTATAGTACTGAGATTGATCTCTTAGCTCCGGCTGAAGAGCGGGGATTTCGGTAACATCCTCTTTTAATTCAAACCCAAAAAATCTTTCGAATGAATAATTCATTTTACGAACAATAGGTAAAATTGTTTCTAAATAATACATTCGCATATTAGGTCGAATATTTGCGTTATTTCCAGAGTCCAACATTATAGGTGGAACGCCAAGCGCTTTTAAAATAATCTTTTCATTTTCTGAAATTGCACTCTGGAAGTCTAATTCTTTAAAGTTTACATTCGCGAAAGAATCTATTTCTATTCCACCATCAAGAATAAGTGGTCGTCTTCCGCCTGCATCTGGCTTATATCGAATGCTCCAAGACTGTAACATCCTTTCCTTAATTTTTTCCGATAAAGTGTTGGGGCTTTTGAGTACTAGTCCTGGAACGGCTCCGTTCTTGAAAAAGTTATCTTGAAAGTCCCTCATTCTTTTCATGAGAATCATTGTACGAAGGGCGGGCTTTAGTCTAGAAATACCTCGATAAATTGAGTAAAAGGAATTGTCTTTAACGTGAATAATTTCACTAGGCTTATAGTCAATCCTTTCATTAAAAGTAAACTTTTCAATATAAGTGCTATCACTAGCATGAATAACCATTTTACTAGAAGGCAAGTGATAGAGATGTACTCCGTCAAAGTACACAAAAATATTGCCGTCTAATAAATAATCAGTTACAAGATTGCGACGAAACGTGCTAATATCTTGAAACGGATTTGGTTCTTTATTTAGGAGAAGAGAGACTCGCGATCTCTTAATCCCTTTTACCACACTCGATAAATTCTGTATCTGAGGACCAACAGCGATTGGAATCTCTGCTGCGTCGTCCACTATAAGGTTTACACCTCTATTAACGATTTCTAAGTCTTCGTATGCCTTTTCATAGCGGAAAGTAGACTCTCGAGAATGCTCGGTCTTATGATCAAAATACGACTGAGCAGGATTTAGTTTTTCTTCTAAATCTTGCGGCTTACGTCCTAAAATGTTATCATACCATGCCATGTTTTTCTCTTTGAATCTCTACCCAATTTTCTTGCTTCTTTGCGGTTCCAAGCCCGGGGTTTCTGCCATAGACTTTGTGTAACTGCAAATGATGCGCATGACACAAGGTAATTGTATGTTCGTATAATTCTGCCCAGTGTTCTTCTATGAATTCGTCTCTAAAAGATAAAATATTCTCTGGTAGTAACTTATTCTTTTTAACATAAGTATGTACCAAGGGACTTAGCGTATAAAAATGGTGAAAGTCTAGTTGCTTTTTTTCACCGCAAATATAACATTCAGTGCCTTTTTCATATTTATTTTTTGCTTTATCTCTTATGTATTTTACGATGTCTCTTTTCAAATCCATTTTGTATTACCGAAAGTATATCTAATTTGAGGTGTTATGTCAAATACTATTTTTAACTAGGTGTCATTAAAACCCACTGTTACTTGTTTCAAATGAGTATAGTGCATATCGTAAAGCATCCGCCATGTGCGATGCTCTATTATGTTTTGGCTTTTCTTTTGTTAGGTTGCGATTTGAGTCCCACTGGTACTGATCTAGTGCCATCAGAGTCTCTGAGCATTTCTGGTTAACAAATAGGCTATCGTTATCTACGATTCCTGCTACATGTGCAATTCCATCAAGTACGGATTTTTTAGCGTTGATGGTACTAAGGTCATAATTTTGTGCAAAGTCAAATCGAGTTTGCTGAGCAGCAGAATCAATATAAATATAATCAATATTCCACTTGTCAACCAAAGTTTGTATTTCCCTTGCATGGTGCTCTGTAGTTTTTTCAGCATCTAAGTACTCGTCTAGTAAGTAGTATTTTTGTTCGTCCCAGTCATATCCGATAACACAGAATGCGGTAGGATCTCTGTAACCCACATCCAAACCAGCAAAAACATCCATCTGGTGAGTTTCCATTCCGTCACAGTTAATAACGCATTTTTGGTGATCAAAGTTCCAAACTTGTCCTTCATAGATGTTAAAGTCAGCTTCATATTCCTGTCTGAACTCAGCTTCTGACATAGATTTTCTAGCTTCCATAATGTCATTTTCAGATATTCGTGGGTTATCTTTATATGTTGCCTTAATTGAAATCCATTCGGGAAAGTCATCTATAAACCCTCTATCAAAAAATTCTGAGAACCAGTTATTACGTCCTCGTGGTGTGGAAATAAAAATTGCTTTTGAGTTACCTTTATCTAGGGTGGGGCGAAGTGCTACATTGAAAGCATCCTTTCCGTCTGCAAGTGCTGCCTCATCAAAGATAATTAAATCATATGATCTACCTACACAAGAGTCTACTTGATTAACCGAACCCATACGTATAGTGGAGCCGTTGGATAGTTCTATTACTTTATCTTTTGCGTTGTCTTTTGTAACTTCTAAATCAAAGTGTTTGATTAAGTTTCTTTGTAGATCAAAAGAAATTTGTGAAAGAGAGTAATTGGGAGACATAATTAAAATATTAGACCCAGGAACCAACGATACTAGCTGTCCGATAATATTTGCAATATATGTCTTCCCCTGTCTACGAGAAAGTGCAGCGCATACAAATCGATACTTAGGATTATTAATAGCATTAATAATTGCTACCTGGGAGGGCAAGGGTTCAATCCCAAGTAGTTCCATATACGGTTCTACTTGGAGTTTTAAGTATCTATCCTCTTGAACATAGTCGAATAAGTAATCTGACACTATATCTTGCCTGCTTATTTGAATACTCATCTAATCTTGTCCCATTGATCTCGTTTTACTATACCGTCTACAGTATTCCATTTCTGTTAGATTTTCTGTATCTTCCGGTTCTTTTTGGCGAATACTTTTTTTGTATTCCTCTACAAAGGCAAGAATATGTTTTGTGTCCTTGCTAGGGTTGAGTTTTTCCATTTTACTTCTTACTCCCTACGGCATCTGCTGCAAAGAATGCAGACACAAGGACTGCGATTGAAGCAAAATAAGTTGGTGCTATGTCAGCAATTAAATTTGCTGCTTGATCTAATGCAAATAGAGAGGTTAAGAAAATTCCAAAAGGATAAAGTAATAATCCTCCTAAAGAAAACCAAGCCATTTTACGAATTGCATCGCGTTGAGCATCCTTGTCTTCAAGTTCTTTTCTCTTAAACTCGAGGTACATTGCCTGCTCTTCTGGAGTAACTTCTCCGTCTCCATTTGTATCTGCTGGATGAAACTTCTCTTCCATGTTAGCCTCTCAGTTTTGCTATAAGCATCTTGATTGCTACCGTAGTGGGTAGGAATCTCCAAGGATGAAATCTGTGTCCGAGCTTTTCCATTTCTCGTTTGGAGACAAACTTTTTGCTCCAGTTATCAATATACAATTTACCAAACTTAAGTACAGCATGGCCACCTCCAGTGTGTGTGGTTACAAAACAAATTTTTGCTTTAAAAGTAAATAAATGTAACCAAAACTTAAGCCATGATTTTTCGCTAATTAAGTACAATACTGTAAGAGAGTAGTCTTCGCAATCTCCAACATAAGGAGCTTCTTTCATTATTCTCCAATGATCAGACACTTTATACTGCTCTTTATCGTATTTATACTTCCATGTTTTATTAATATGAGATACTTCTAAATCAAACACTACCATTTCACCTTATCGGCCCAATAAGCTGCGCTCATTTTACCCTTTGCGATATTCTTCGCATGACGAGCCTTGAAAGAAGCTCGCTTTTTTCTCATTGCTTCCGACTCGCCGGCCTTGGGCTTCCCTGCCGTCTTAGCTCCCTGCTGGCCGAAACGAATTGTTTTAATCTTAGTACCAACCTTAGCTACTACGATATGTGACTTCTTTGCATGACCGGGTGTGCGTTTAGGTTTATTAAACCCCGCTACCTTGGCTCTTTTTACTGCTGGATGTTTTTTCCTAACGCTTTTTCTTTTTGCTGCCACGTCTCTTCCTCTTCGCAAACGTACTTACGTTCGTTGGCTTGCCTCCTGAATTACCGGCGGCTCTTTTACGACGAATTGCGGACTTTCTTTGTGCTGGAGTCATAGAAGCGGCTTTAGAAGCTGGGACACATTTTGGATATTTCTTTTTACCCGACTTACTTCTTCCGCATTTTTCGAAACCCCCGCCCTTTTTAGGACGGGAGATATCAACCCACTTTTCTCCAAACCACTTTGTTAATCCACCTGGTGGTTTTACTCCTGCCATTATAGTCTCCCGGACTAACGCTTAGAAGGTCACTTCTTCTTTTTACCTTTCTTTTTCTTGAGTGCTTTTTGAAGTGCGGGTGGAAGTTTCTTTTGAGCAGCGGTTAAACCGCCCATAGACTTCTTTTTGCCCTTTCCCTTTTTAGCTGGACGTCCTCTTTTCTTTCCGTAAGTTCCTTTACCTGCTGGCATTACTTGCTCCCCATGCGGTATTTACCGCCCTTGGCTTTGTAAGTCTTTACAAGCCATCCATTCGCATAAGCTGAAGGATATACAGCAAATTTTCTCTTTGTCTGTGCCTTCACTCTTGCGTAAAGTTTTTTATTCGTCGGAACTGGCTTCTTCTTCGTCGACTTTCTCTTCCTCTTCGCCGCCATGATCTGCTTCTCCATACCAGTTAGCTCTGCTATCCTCTTGGAGCTTATTCAGCTTCTCGGTTCCGTTTTCGTAAGCCTCTGCCTCTTCTTTAGTTGCAAAGGCTTTTTTTCCTCGCTTTGGGTCGTGGGCGTACCACATTCCTTTATTCTCAAACATCAATTATCTCCTCGTCGCAAGCACAATCATAACAGACTTCGTTAATGCACTTTTCACAGTCTTTGCCACAATGACAGTCGTGGCCGCACTTTCTACATTTTCTCATAACTTTCTCCATGCAGTACTGTGCTGAATATAAATTATATTATAGAGCACATTGATTAAAATGTCAAGAAATTTTTTTAACTAGGTTATAAATAGATGAGAAGCCCTAAGACTAATCCCACATTAAAGCCTACAGAGCATACAAATATAAAGTCTCGTTTAAAACTTCTTCTCTCAAAGATCTCCTCCTTTTCTACCATTAGTCTGCAAGAGGATTATCGAGCGCCTTTTGTAATTTATCTTCTAGGTCTGTCTCAAGCTTGTCCATTTTACCGTCTATACGGTCTTCAAGATCTCGCATTGTGTCCCTAACGTCTTTCTCAGTTTCTCGAGTAAGAGAAGAGACTTCTCGTAGCCTTTCATCAATATCTTCTTGAATGTCTTTTACGCGATTAGAAGCATTGTCTGATACTCGTTCTATACGCGTAATGTCATCCTTGAGACTGTTTTTAATGTCTCTTGTGTAATCTATGGCTTCATCAAGCTTGGTTTCAATCACAGCATTTCGAGCATCTATAGCGGACACATCGATATTCTGAACAATTTCTCGCATATCCATGTAGTCTTTATAAAACTCAAATCCTGCCCAAGAGGCGCCGCCCAACGTAGAAAGAGCAGTTAATATTACTGCCATCTTCCCACCTTTAAATGTCATTCCTGCAAATTCAAACTCCGCCATTTACTTATCATTTTCAAACTGAAGCGCTCTGAGGTTTTGTACCTCTGCTTTCAGCCTTTGCACTTCTAGCCTTTCTCTTTCTAAAGCTAGTTTGTACAGAGTGTTACAGTTAATTCGCTCCTTGGGTTTATCAAGAGGTATCGTGATTCGAGCGTACACTCCTACATCAGAACCTCCGCCCCCGTTATAAGTAGGGGACAATTGATTATAGTCTGATTCATCTAAAATTCCCAATACTCCAAACTCAAGGTTTGTCGAAGAGCCTATAGCGTTCGAACAGTCCATGTCTCCATGACGAAATCGATCCGACTGATAGCTCTGCGGAGCTTGGGGCATTTGCAAATTTACAGACTGTCCATAAACACTTGGCGCAAACAGTAATAAAAAACTTAAAAATACCCAGGCTGTAATGCCTAGTCCTATGTATACTTTTCTTCCTTTCACGGAAGACCTCACTTAATTTTTGAACAAACCTTAGATGATATCACACTCTTTTGTGGATTACCCGCTTCTAACATAGATCTAGTACATATATACGTAGCTTTAGCATCAAAGGGGATAAAGATCTCGATATCCTTTCTTTCCATATATTTTAATCTAAACGTTCGCTCGTTGGTTATGAAAGGTACCGGATTCCATTCGGAATCAGTTACCTCTACTTTATAATACTCGACATCTACTCTTCCATTCCACATTTTTACTGTTGTTTGATAAACATTTGGAACGTATGATTGTTCGAGTTTCGGATATGTTGGCAAAAGCTCATGGGCCCAAAGGGACCCACTCGCTGCCAACAGGAAAAATACTACAAAACATTTTAAAGTGGAATGCACTCAGCCTCCACTACAGCAGTGTATGTTCCTGCTGGAAAAGATTTTGTAGAACCGTAATCTGCTGTAGAAGCCACCGTAAACCAGGTACTACCAGAAACAGTTAATTCATATTCGTGTGAATTATTGTATTCGACTTTATTCGTATCATAATCTGACATATTAGTGTCAGATACTTCAGAAACTGTTACATCCCCAGTCCAGTTAACTACGTCGTCGAGAGAAGGTGCTGAACTAAACTCAACGGGATGATCGATCACAGCTTTATAATAGTCTGCAACCAATACATCATAACGAATAATAGGCTTTACTCCACCTGATGTAGGTGTTGTAGTAAGTTGGTAAGGATTAGGGTTACCATATACTCCTGGTGTTTCAGATATAATAATACACTTAGAATCTACGTTACCGATAATCTCTGTACTTGCGAAGGCGCCTGTTGCTAGTAAAGATGTTGCAAGGGGCACGATTAATTTATACATCATTTCGTCTCCTGTTGGTTTAACTCATATTGAGCGTTAACCATCTGCTGGTGAAGAAGCTGTTGGGCGAGATTACTTCTTCTAGCCTTTCTGTTGTCTTGTATATTCCCGCCATCCAAGATCAAACTTTCTAAATATTCTCCGCCCTCTATGGTACTATAATACGTTGTGGGGAGAACTTTAGATGTTAAAGCCAAAGCAAGTGCTTCAGCCACTGGGTCTACTAGGCCTGGGTTATTACCATCTCCTAGTAGGGTCTCGAGAGCGTCTTGCACAGCATTTTCTCGTTGTCGTCTCTTACGATCTTCCTCTTCTTGCTCTTGGTCGATCTGTGCCTTTTGCTCTAGTTGTTCCAGTACAAGATCGTCTTGTAAAGGATCGTATATATCAATTTCTGGAATTTCGATCGGCTCTTCATAGCCGGGACAGCTTGGATCCGATTGTGGATCAAAACAAGTATCATATTTGTAGGTATAAATTACGGAGGGGTCTACTACGGAGCCTTCTCCATCTATCTCAATGGAGCCAGGGCCCCAGAGGGTTGCAGAGAGGTTAGGAAAAACAAAAGACTTATTTATAGTATTACCTGGAAGTCCTGACCAGTCATCTGCATTTCGAAAAACGTAACCATTGCCGTCTGCGTATTCATTTTGTACATAAACAATCATGTCCGTTTCTGGATCTTTGACTGCGGTGTACTGGTATACTAAGCCGTTTACTTCTAGTCCTGCTTGTTGGGGTAATATGTTTGTCATCACCCAGTTCAGTCCTATCTGAGCTGCATTATTTGTTGAGCCGTAAACTTCCTCAGAGGAGGAGTAAGAGGGCCACAACAGCAACAATGCTACTGCCCATGAGAGTTTTTTCATCACTTGTGAACTCCTTCTTCTCTTCTTCGAGAGGCTCAGGTTCGGAATCAGTATCTACTTCCCAAGCTGCTCTTGCTTCTGCTCCAATTAATCCATCTTTCGGACATGGAGTTCCTGCATTCATCATCGCGTCAAACACTCTTTGATCTTGGCACATTACAGATACTGCTGCAACTTTCATTCCCATATCGTACAGAGTTTTTGCATTTTTTAACATTTCACAGTTATCGTCTGTGAACTGCGTGCCTGTTGATACTCCCAAAATCTGTGTCTGTATCGCACCTGCTACACCAAAAGTACATAAATCCGAGTTACTTGTATTAATTGTGGGACTAATAGCAGAAGCAGGTGGTGACTTTAAATTCGTATCCGTTTTTGTAGTCACCGTTGATTCTGTTATAATCGGTTCAATTGGTGTTGTTGTTTCTTCTTCTTGGGCTAACGCTGCTGTCGATAAGACCAACAGAAATAGCATTGTTAATTTTTTCATTCCTCTACCTAAATTGGTTAACTAGACATAATTAAAGTAACAACTAAACCGGCTAAGAACATAATAATTGCCCCTCCCATATGTAGCTGTCTTTGCTCCATACGATCGAGTTTAGTATCTATGTCATCTAGTCGATTGAAAGTTGTTTTCCATCTCTCTTCGCACTGTACTTCATGTGCACGAAGCTCTGATTTCACATTATTAATTTCGTTTTGGTCAGACATTATTTTATAAGTTTTTCCATGAGCTTACCGTAGTTGCCCTGGCCGAAGGGAAGCCCTTCATTAATCTGTATGTTGTTTTGATTCTTAACCTGTGTGCCCTGAGCCTTTTCTAGCTCTGTTTGAGCTTTTATTTCGTCCATTCTCATTTTATGGGCCATCTGCAGTAAGTCTGCCAAATCTTTACTAGAGTAAACTCCTGTTTCTTTTGCTTCCTCTAGTTTATTATGTATCATTTCGTCGAGTACATTGGCGATATTGTTTTTGTTGCGGTAACCCATGTCTAAATAAACAGTATCAATATATTTCTTGACCTCTCGTTTATTTAGTATTTCGACTACTTTGTTTTCCTGAACGCCTAACTGCTCGACAACTCCGCGAATATTCCCAAACTGCAAGTAAGAGTTTGCTACTTCAAGTCCTTCCGGAGAGATTGTGGTTATTTCTTTACCCATAATCGCTATTATACTTCCATGGTGTTGTAATGTCAAGAATTATTTTTGCTTTGGTTTATACAAGAACGTTCACAATAGTTCCAATTCTTGAAAGAGGGAATCCATATTTTAAATATATAAATTTAGAACGATTTAGTATCATGGTGAAATTATACTAAGAAAGATGAGAGAAGTCAAGAACTTTTTTTGAAGTGTATAATAAAAAAGCCAGTAAATAAGAACTTACTGGCTTTAAGACTTATAGAAATTATGTAAACAGCGGTGCTAGCGGTACTATTGTTAATAGGAATATCGCTACAAAGGGAAGACATACTTCTACAAAAGGTTCAAGTTTTGCGAGTTTTTTCATACGGCGAGTGTGGGACCTCCTCTACGTCCAGTTTCTAGAAATCTTCTTTGATTTCGGACATAGTATAGTATATTTTGACGAAAATGTCAAGAACTATTTTCTGGAGGTCTACAGGCTTAGGCGACTCTTTCTTAATACTTTGTCAAGATTTCCCTAAAATTTTTGTTGACTGAAAAGGTTGTGTATGGTATAATAGCACCTATAAGAGAAACGAAATTTTACAAAGTAGTACGTGTGGGGGAGCGCGCGCGAGCCGCATATAACCAGGTCTTATAACCGCCCCCTTCCTTATAACAAAATATTCTTTGACATATGCAAAAAAATTTGCGATAATGCTTGCATCAACTAGGGAGGCGCACGCCATGCCATTATTCACATTCACTTGCTTAGCTCTACTTTTTATGATAGGCGCGATTGCCGCCACATTGTCCACCATGATGGGCGACTATATTGGCACGATCTTTGCTTTGTTTTGCATGGGCACGATCGCATATGCCATGAAAATAATTTCAATTTATTTGCGATAGGGGGTTGACAATGCCCACGTTATTTGAGAGAATATATTCATTGGTTGGGGGATTGGCCCCCACCACTAACCAAAAGGATGACATTATGTCTAACTACACTGAAACCATGATCGCTAAGATCTCAGCCGCTCAACCTCTCGATCTCGAGAAGGCGAAAGCACTCGCTTCCGACTTTGGCCTAAGCCACCGCTCGGTTATTTCCAAGGCCAAAAGCCTCGGCTTTGACTACATCTCGCAACCCAAGCGCGTTGCATCCAAGCGCACTGGCCCAACTAAGGCCGACTTGCTTGGTGAGATTCGCCGCTCTCTGGCACTGCCTGAGCGTGATGGCGATCTAACGAAAGCCGAATTGTCTAACGTGCTCGAGCATATCGCTTGATCACTTTAGCCGCTTGGATAGGGACGGCGCTCTTGTGTGTCGCTCCCTTCATCATCGACACCGACGCGGGCAAGGTGTTTATGATCATCGGCCTAGCAATGTTGAGCTTGCAAGCATATCAAAAAGAATGCTATAATCTGATTTTACTTAACACGATAGGAGCCATTGGCTATGCAATCAATCTTTATCTTTGATCTCGACGACACCACCGTCGATTCATCCCACCGCACTCAACTCAATGCGGATGGGTCAATCAATCTCACTCACTGGCGCAAGCACTGCACTGCTGAGATGATCGCTCGAGATGGCGTTTTGCCTCTCGCCGATAAAATGATCGAGGGCATAGCCGATGGCTTGGACATCGTAATTTTAACCTCTCGCGTCATGGGTCGCGCAGATCTGGCATGGCTCAAGCGTCATGGCATGATTGCCCCCACTATCCTCAGCCGCTCGGTTGCGGATGATCGCCCGACTGGTCAATACAAACTGGCTCGACTTCATGAGCTTGCAATTGATCGTCGAATGAGCTTTGTCGATCTGGTGAAAAGCGTCATCATGTGGGACGACTGCAAAAATGTGCAATCTGTCCTGCAAAATGCTGGCGTTCGGGTCATTGATCCGGTACAATATAATCTCATTCAAAAGGACGCTGTATAATGAAAAAGCACACCACTCTGATCGTTGACACTGAGACGACCAAAAAGCAAACCGTTGCCGATTTCGGCGCGGTTGTTGTTGACCGTCAAGGCGTCATTCTTGACCGCCTCGGCGCAATGGTTACGGGTCACTTCGGAAAATTCGATTTGTTCTCTGATCCGACTGCCCCTAGCGATTCGCTCTGGTCTGCTCAATCTGCAAAGCGTCGAGCTAAGGATTATTTTGCCATGATGGAAAACGGCCAACGAATTTGGGCATCATCTGCCTATATTAACCAATGGCTCGCCGCTGTAAATGCTCGCTATCAGCCCACGCTGACCGCTTATAATTTGAGCTTTGATCTGGGCAAATGCCGCAATACTGGCATCGACTTGGGCATATTCTCGCGCTCGTTTTGCTTGATGAAAGCCGCGAAGCGTACCATTGGCAAGACTGCCGATTATGAGAAATTTTGTCGTCGTCATGGCCTCGTTACTGCGAAGGGCAACATTCGCATGACCGCTGACGCAATGGCAAAATTTTGCGATTTTTCCGATGACCGTTACGGCCTAATGGATGACGAGCCGCACACTGCGCTTGAGGATGCACAATTTTATGAGGCATTGATCTGGCAACGAATTGCGGGTAAACTAACACGCAAGCAATATCTGGAGCTTGGATCATGAAACAAAAACTAGCAAAATTTGCACTCGCGGCCTATATGGTCTATTCGATAACAGCCGACATCATTTTGATTGGCGGCATCATTTACCTAATCATTGGAGCTTAAAAAATGAGCCGACTAAAAACAGAACAAGCGCGATTAAATCGCAATCTCGAAAGCCTAGCACATCGCGGAATTTGCGTTGTGCTCGAAGGGCGAGACACTGCCGGAAAATCTAGCACGATCCGCGAGGTGACGCACTATCTCAACCCTTCAAAATATAGCGTCCACCTCTCGCGCAAGCCTAGCAAATCGACCATGAAAAAATGGCTTGCATATTGGACGCGCAGAATGCCCGCGTGCAACCAAATCGTTTTTTATGATCGTTCATGGTATAGCCGCGCGATGGTTCAACGCTTGAATAATTGGTGCTCTGAAAAGCAATACCAGAATTTTCTGCGCGACCATAAAGAATGGGAAAACTCGCAAGGCGTTCACATGATTAAATTCTGGCTATCAATTGACGAAAACGAGCAACGCGCACGAATCGAAAACCGCAAATCCTCGCCGCTCACCTATTGGAAATTTTCCGAGAATGACGAAAACGCGCTTTCCTATTATGACCGCATGACGCTATTAAAAGAGCGCGTTATTGATTGCGATTGGCACGTCATAGACTACAATGACAAGCGCGAAGGCATTATTTCCCTTTTGGAAATATTGAATTCCACTCTTGAAAATATGGAATAGGTGCCCAGAATGTTCCACGTGGAACAGCCTCCGAAATTTTCGAATTCAATGCTTGACTTTTCGAAAATTTTGGCGCGCGGGCGCCAGTGTGAAAGTGGAGTTTCGAACCGATGTGCTTCCTGCGCCATTATGAGTGCAAAAGCGAGAATTGTCAAGTCTTTTTTGCGGGTGTGGGCAAAATAAATCACAATTTGCATAGTCTTTTGCGCCAAAGTGCAAAGTCGAAAATCGATTTGCAAAAGCCCTGCGCCATTTTAAGTGCAAAAGCAACGCATGTCAAGTATTATTTACACCATTGGGCAAATTAACTTAACCCCGCACAAGTCTTTTCCTGCGCCGCCGCGAGTTGGAATCCTATGAGGTATATTATACACGCAATCTTGAGCGGGGTCAAGGATTAATTGCTCTGTCTGCGTAATTATATATAATTATCACAAACCCCGCAACGGGTGCGCAAATCCGAGAAAATTTTGGTAAATTTAGGAAAATAAAACTTGACACGACGACCCCGTGCGCGGCCCCCCGGAATTCGTTTGCGTTTGTTTATGATTGAGCCCCAAAAAACAGTTGACATCAGACCAGAATGCTTGTATAATATACGCATGAAAAGAAAGAAACAGATAAAAATTATTCAGGACGTTGTTTATATGGTAGCTGCGTACTTTAATCTCGACGTAGATGTGGAGATTACAGTGGGCAACCTACAGTCCGGTCACGATGCAGAAGTAGGGCAAGAATGTCCAGGATTTTATTGCATCGAGTTCAGCAAAGAATTCTTGACAACAGAAGCGATAGAAGATATAATACGTGTCACAGCGCATGAAATGATTCATGTAAAGCAACACGAATTAGATGGACTTGAGCTTACTCTTACAGAGAGTTTTTTCAGGGGACAAAAGTGGCTGGGCGAGTATTGGTTTTCTCCGTGGGAAGTAGAAGCGAGAGGATACGAGCTAGCATTTTTACAGCATTATTTACATTATGGGAGCGACAGTGGCAAGACCGCAAGAGCAGCAAGACCCACCGCCTATCGTGTCTGAAGAGGCGAAGAAGCAACAGAAGGACAAATCACACAACCAGTGGTAGAAAAAAGTTCTTGACATCACATGGTTAAACTTGTATAATAGTACACATGAATTGGATAACTAACATAATTTTTGGGAGAAAATATAAGATGGCTGACACTAAGACAGTTGAACGTAACTACACAGAAGAAATGGTTGCACGTATGCAAGAAGTTTACAGTGCTAACCCTACCCGAGCAACAGCAGAAACACTAGCAGAAGAGATGGACAAGCCTGTCCGCAGTGTGATTGCGAAGCTCTCAAACATGGGCATTTACAAGGCTCAAGCACGAGTAACTAAGAGCGGTGCTCCAGTTGTTCGCAAAGAAGACATCGTAGCTCAGATTCAGGCAACAGTTGGCGTAGAAGTGCCTACCCTTGCCAAGGCTACAAAGCAAGACCTTCAGACTCTACTATCTGCAATCTCAGTAGTAGCGGTTCAGTAATTCGAAGAAGCTAAAGTAAGATTGAGTGGACGGGGGTTCGATTCCCCCCTCCTCCACCATAAGGGCATTATGATCAGCTTGGTACTTTCTGCAGAGAGAACGCCTCCACTGATGCCTTTATGATGGGGGAGCATGGTTTCGACAAGCGATCCCAGGTTAGTGGAGAATCGGTGTGCAAGCTACCGTAAACGTAAGAAAATTATAAATGGCAATGATGACATTTACGACATAGCAGCTTAATTGGTGACATCCATTTAAGTGTTAGCTGGGGAGTAGCGACCCGCCTAGCAACAGAAAGGGGCTCGCACCAAGAATTTTAAAAGGAAGAGTAATGGCTAGAGGATTAAAAGTAGTACACGAAGCAGGGCCACCTAAGAAGACATCTTCTAGCGGTAAGGCTCATATGGTCAAGACTTCATCAATGAACAAGTCTAAGAGACGCTCTTTTAAAAAGTACAGAGGTCAAGGCCGGTAAAAGTTTTTAAGGTAAACAAAAAATAATTCTTGACAATATGTGGTTATTTCTGTATAATATACATATTGAATGACACAGTTTTAGGGAAGCCAGGGACGAAATATATCTCGATAAGGCAGTAAAGATCTCGGTAAAAGAATATGCCCCGCCGAAGCCCTACTTATTAATGACAGCACTTCATGTAGCTGTCGCCCTATCCCCCTCGGGTACGCGCAAATGGGGGCCATCGCATAGGCTGAGCCAAGTAATAAGTTATCTACACTTTGATTCTTGTAAAAACAAAACAGTAGAGACGCCAACCCTCGTCAATAAGGGGCAAGTGCTTAAACGAAAATTGTTAATAATTACTATGGATAAGCATTTGTAAATTACAGCTTCTATATTACCACCCCAGCGAATTAGAAGCCAGGGAAGAGTTAACGGATCCTCCTGTGAGACTCTTGCGAAAGAAACAGTAGGCGGCAGTTCTTTCACCTTATTATAAACAAGCCTCTAGGATGTAAAAATTCTAGGGGCTTTTTTATACCTCATCAAAAAAATTTCTTGACATTTTTTGCTAACTCTATTATAATAGTGGTCATAGGAGAATAAATTATGGCAACGATTTTACAATTTCCTAATGTACGAGATAAAGCCAAGCTCGAAGTTCAAATGTCTAGTATGCAAGATGGTATGCTGGAGATTTATGATGCGATTCGTAAAGTAGAGTTAGGACTCGATATGTTAAATAAACAATCCATTGAGATGGAGGACAGCTATCAGGATCTAATACAGTCTTATGCGGCTATAATAGGGTCTGATAATATTGCAGATAAGTGGTTGGAGTATTGTACCTACGTAAGTATGGAACGAAACCCAGAGACAGGAGATATTACTATATCTTTTAAACCCCCAGAAGAGGAACCAGAAAATGAGAAATAGACATCTATTAATGGCACTAATAAAGAAGCTGGAAGGTGAAGTAGCCGTATGTGAATCTAATGTACGTGTATACCTTGATAACCCTGCTGGTATTGGTGAACACCCGCACATAGTCGAGGCTATTGAATTAGAAGTTACAAAATTAACAGAAGCTCTCGATAAAATTGAAACTATAAAAGAGAGACTACAACCGGATGAACTATAACGAAGAACAAACGCAGTACATAGTCAACGAGTATGTAAGCGATCCTACCAAAGCTACAGTCGATCGACTGGCAGAGGAATTGGAGAAATCTCCAAAATCAATAATCGGTAAGCTCAGCAGAGAAGGAGTCTATCGCCGTTCCGTCTACAAGACGAAGACAGGCGAAAGTCCAGTAACAAAAGAACAGTTAGTACGTGACATTGAAGATGCCCTCGGGTTCGGAAGTGAAGAACTATCTGGTCTAGAAAAATCGC
>Ga0181405_1000106_pt1 | contig 27463 bp, 42 predicted proteins | sample 28SPOviralmetaG_FD_130134 | JGI IMG/M metagenome (GOLD analysis project Ga0181405, IMG submission 130134) | Marine viral communities from the oligotrophic San Pedro Time Series (SPOT) site, San Pedro Channel, CA, USA - 28 SPOT_SRF_2011-11-29 | ecosystem: Environmental > Aquatic > Marine > Strait...
CATCAATTACTATTTTTTGTTCACCGGGGAAAGTTATTTCGTCTCCGTAATATGCAGTTATTGTGGCACCTTTACTGTAAGGGGTGTCCCAGTCATAATTGGCTCTATGTACAGTTGTTTGGCATCTATCTGCCCAAACTCTCCCCATACTACCCTTGTCTCCATAAGGGTATGCTTCATAACCGTAACCACTATTTTCAATTATAACATCCGTGATGCCTATTTCATCGTCATCATCATCGTCATCATCTTCAAAATCATCATCTAGTACATCATCATCCTCCGGATCATTTGGATCTTTATTATCATCATTTTTTTCAATATCTTCTTCATTAATATCATCTTCAGGATCTGGTGTTAGTGTTCCTGTAATTCCGGGTGTTCCTGGTGTTGGAAGAGTATCAGGATTTTCTGGAGGTGTAGGTGGAGGTGGAATATCTGGTGTCACTGGTTGTCCCACTTCGGGTGGTAACTCCGGATCACCCGGCGGAGGTGGCGGTATTGGTGGTTCAAAAATTATAACATCATCTTCATAATTCAAAACCTCAGGTACATCCTCAGTAATCACGACTTTTACATATTTTCTATTCTTTTTAATTTTTAATTTAATTTTATCTAAATTTTTAATATCCTTATTATCTTTTTTCTTTAATTTTTTGACTTTGATACTAACATAGAAATGTTCTTTTCCTTCTATATCAGTATTTCTAAATCCTTCACCACCAGCTCCTTTTGCTCTTGCTTTAATTTTAAATATTTTTGCTGTCTCGCCTGGTTTAAACTCAATGATTTCTTTTTTAAATTTAAAATCATCATTGAATGTAGCAGTCCCTTTATTTCTAAGAGTTTTTACTCTTATTCTTGATCTAACATCAGTGCGTCCAGATCTAACAATGGTTAATCTAGCAACTTCTCCTTCTTTTATCTTAACTTTTTTTTGTCTCCACCTATAAACAATTTTATTCTTGTTTTTTACTTTTCCTATAACAGGCGTGCCGATAGCGCCTTTACCATTACCACAAGGATCCTCAAAAGAAACTAAGGGTGCTTTAACATACTGTCCAGGAGTTATAATATCAACACCAATTAGTTCTCCTGCTAAATTAACGACGGGATTTCCTGTTGCTCCGTCACCATCACCACCAAAAAATACAACATTAGGAGGGCCACAACTAACAGCATCTGTATTACACCCGCCATCAATTATATTTTGCCAAATTATTCCAGAATCTATTTCATCAAGTGGATTAAATTCAGTTCCATCGTCTTTTGTAAATATAACTTCTTTAAATCCCTCTCGTGTAACTTCATCAAAAGATTGTAAAACCTCAGTACTTACATTACCTACTGTGTCTGCCACGGTGGCAGTCACACCTTTTGCTTTTTCAAATATTCTATCAAAGTCTAGAGTTTCATTCTTTTTTGGTTTTGAACCTTGAAGAAAATCCCAGGTGCTAGAATCGGGACAGAGATTTTCTGCTTTACAAGTGAATATATCTAGAATACTAATCACAAAATCAAGCATATCTCCTGCTAGATCAATAATTGCCCCTACAGAAGCTCCAAGTCCACCGAGTACACTACTAAGTTTACTTAATATACTATTGATAACCCCAGTAATATTTCCAAGAATATTTCCTATAATACCACCAATAACATTCTCAACTAAACATTCAGCAGCATTTAAAATTTTATTAACAATAGTCTTGAGAATATTAGCAATTGTTTCCTCAAGATTTGCTAGAACTTTTGCAATCGCACAAGATGCGGCGGTTAGTGCTTTGTCCCCCACTTCATTTGCAAGATATCTTGCGGATAATGGAACTTTACCTATAACTACATTCGCAACAGTTGTTATTTTTCTAAGTATCCATTTTCTAACTTTTTGAACTAATGCTGCCATTATTCTTGCGATATCACCCGCAGCATTTCCAATACTTATGTCAAAACTATCTTCTCCAATTCCTACACCTAATGATGTGTTTGGTATAGTATTACTAACGAAATTTTGTGCATCTGATAAAAAATTCTGAGTAGTAGCAAGGAAACTATCATCACCGATAATTCCAGTCCTCAGAGATTCAACATCTTTAATCATGCCCTCGATGGCATCATTGACACCATCTACATTTACAGTATCACAAGCACTCTTAATTTTTGGAAGTTTTGTTTTATAATCGTGATTTATATCCGCAAGAGACGGTAGTTGAGTATTAAAAAGTTCAGCAGAATTTAAATCTGATTTTAAATCATTAATAAATGGATCAGGAACGACAGTTACCCCAGGAATAAAACCACTATAAGGGAGTATTCCTGTTCCTGATAACTCATTAGATTTAAAAAGTTTAGCAATAGCATTAGGAATGACTCTTTCAATATAATATGCTTCACTGTTTGGATCTTTTGATACATAGACATATGTATTGGGCGTATATCTAATGATCCCAGAATCTTGAGCACCCAATCCACTCGTAAGTTGAAGAGGATATGCAAGCGGCAGTCTATTTTCGGGTTTGTCGGCAGGATCAATACCTAAAAGTCTGATTCTATAACGCTGAGCAACTACATCAGGTGGCGTAGCATCAAACTTTCCAGAGAACTGTGTTGTGTCTTGTGCTTCGACACCAACAATCACCGCAGGCATATGAGTTAGTTGCCAGAGGTATTCAGAGGTTAATTTGTAGTTGTACTTATCCGAAAGTCCTGACATTTATATCAATCTTCGTAAATTCTGCACTCATCAGCGTCTGGTTCAACTTCGCAAAAAAGTTCTAATGCAGTTGGATCATGATGATCCCCTGCTTCAATTTCTGCTTTGTGGTTCTCTACATAAACTTCAAGCTCATGTAGTTCTCCTTCGATGTGGCGGCGCTGTTGTGGAGACGTTGTAGGATCTTGAAGGATCTCTTTGTCTTTTTGGATGTGCTTTTCGACGCTTTCCATTAACTTTTAACTCCGTAAGAATCTCGTACTAAATTTAATCCAGTAAACGCCTGTGTTGGCGTACTATAATGACACAAATCCGCTATCATATATATACCACTATCTTTTGGACTTCCAGACTGACTCTTCTTTTGAGAAGTTTCAGGGAATTTGCAGAAGATAAGATCACCAGCACTCAATGAAAGATCTGCATCAATTACTATATTAAGGGATAAACCAAATTTTCGCCTATAATTCTGCAATGATTGTGCGGAAGTCTTGACAATATCGAATTTTGTGTCATCAATATCTGCTAATCCTCCTCCTGGATTAATCTTCTGTCCAACATCTTTTGTTCTATGTAAACTATTAGTTGCTTCATTTCTATATTCATCACTTAATACTGGAGTATCAACCCCAGCTTGTATGGTATTTTTTTCATAATCATCTTCTGATGTTTCAAGAGTTTGAAATACTAACGTTTTATTGAAAGGATTGAAAAGATCTAATTCAGTGTTATGTGCTCCTTCTTCAAACTGTTTGAGCATATCAGTGATAAGAAGAAAACTTGATTTAAGAATTTTTCCATCATAACCAGGACTAACACGACTATCTGCAAATCCTGTCTCTTCAAATTTTTTGATAGTCTTTCCAGTCGTATCAAACATCTTATCAAGAGATTTAAAGTTATATCCCTTTGATGTTTCCCAAAATAAAAACCCAGCACTCTTTATTCCTACAGGAATTGATACTTTTTGAACATCCAAACACATCTCAAAAGGATATCTATCATCACCATTAAATTGTATGTCATTCTGTGTTGTATCTGCAAATAAATCTTTTTCAGTCTTTAGTGACTTAAGTGCTTCTCTTATGATAACATCACCTTTTCCGAGATAAGAATTTATCATTCTATTTTTTAAGAGAGTGTTGTCATAAGCTTCTTTTGACACAATTCTTACAGAGCAGGATGATTGATTAACTCCCTTACCGGCAAACATTGTCTTAGCGAGTCGTAGATCATCTTCTCCGGAGAGATCAATTTGATTACCAAACTGATCCTCTAACTTTAATTTAAATTTTTCTGTCCCTTGAAGTTTGATTGATTCTAAGATTCCTACAGTGCCCTTTGAACCATCCTTAGACTTTGTTGCAGTTCCAGTGTCAATGATTGTCATATCAACCGTTATATAAGGACACAACACACTCTCACGATATTCTAGAACGGGAACACCACCTCTGATATCTACAGAGTCTTTGTTCTCATTAGAGAATACCTCTAAAATTTTGTGATTAAGTGCCTTTCCTTGCATTATCCTATTTCTACTGGTTGAATCGCAATAACAACTTCTCTAGATATCATCATTCCTTGATTATCATATGTAGTAGAACTATTTAACCCTCTACTTATATCATATCCAACAGTATCACCAATCTTAATTTTATTTCCACCAGAATCATAATTATCTTCATCAGCACGTTTGTTGGGATTAGGAGTTATATTAGGAGTTTGTTTTGGAGCAACGACAGCGGGAACTTTTGGTTTTACTTTAGCAGGAGTAGAGTCAGATTCTTTTTCTTTTTCTTCTAATAAAAGTTTTCTGACTAACATCTCAGTGCCAGCACCTGCCCCAATAGATCCTGCAAGAACAGCAACACCCGCCACAGTTCCGACACCCGATATACCTAATAAACTACCACCTATTAAACCAGCAGAAGTTACCAACCATCCTAATCCATATGCCGAAAGTTTGACAACCACGGCATTGATATCTCCATTACGGAAATCCTGTTCTACTTCTCTGGCTAGCATGAATAATCCCAAAAGTCTAAGAGATCTTCCAACAAATCTCCTTGCACTCATGGGAATTTTATCTAGTATTCCGATACCGGGTATTTTTGTAGCTCCTAATTTCTTTAAAGCATTACCAGTGTCATCAACTTTGCTTCTCAATGATTTCATGAAATCACCTAAAGCATTCTTTCCCTTTTGTATAAATTCGGGAGCGCGTTTTAAATCTTTTGGTGGTTTTCCTAATAACTTTTCAAGTGATGTAATCTTTTGTCCAGGTTTTATTGGATCATCATCCATTATTTGATCGATGTTTGATCTGAAGAATTTGTCTCCTCTTTCAATTCCTAATTTTTTAAGTGCTGCCGCATCTCTTGCATCTTTTAATTGAAATGATTTTCTTGTGATCGGATTATCAATTACTTTACTCTCAGATGCAGCTCTCTGTAATTCCTCTAACTGCTGCGTGAATGTCTTAAATACTAAAGGATCACTTACATTTGCGCCAGCAGGAATGCCCGCTGCAGGTGATGCAGGAATGCCCGCTCCAGGTGACACAAGAGCACGACTTCTTGTTAAAATTCTTTGAGCAAACCTTGATCTTTGAGCAGAACGTGCAAATCTTTCTTGCCTTAATGCTTTTGCGCGTTCTCTAACTGAAACTTTAGCAGGTGTTTTAGCAGGTGTTTTAGCAGGTTCCTCAGATGGTAGAATTGTAGATCCTGGTAGTTTTCCCTTTGGCGCATTTAACTCGCCCAGTTTAGCTGCAAATCCAAGGATACCACGCAAGAGAATATTAAATTCAGAGTCAAAATCCTTAAATGGATTCAAATCAATAAGAAAATCACCAATACCTACAAATACATCAAAAATATCTTTTCCCAAATTAAAAACATCTTTTAGAAAAGGAGCAACTCTCTCATCAAAAAATTTCTTTGCTTTAATAGCAAACTCTTTAATTTTTTCAATTATTGTTTTGACTGTGATTACAATTTTATCAAGATTTTTTACAATTAATCCAAGTAATGTAAAACCCGCAAAACGAATGGCGGTATCTAAAATATCTTCCGACTTGCCGATTACTTTTTTTTGAGTTCTTTTTAAACTGAATATTTTATTTGATTCAATTTTTTTCTCTCTTTCTTCTCTTTTTTCTTTAATATCTTTCTTCTTTTTATCACTAAATTTCTTATTCCTAATATCAAAATTTTTCTTATAAGTATCAATTACTTTTGTAAAATCGGTAAGTTGTATCATGATACTAAGTCCTCAATACCTAGTGCCTTACCAACCAAACCTCTCATTTGAACGCCAGAAGATACTCTAAAATCTGGGATTTCATTACTAGTTTGTGTTGTTGTAGTGGGTTGTTTTGCTTGCTGCTTGATAGGAGGCAAAACAATTATTTTAGTTGAAGTAGGAGCGTTTGGTGTATCAACTCCAAGGAATTGTCTAAGGGGTTTAAAAATAAAATCAAGATCAATTCCATCAAAGCGAGTATCACCCTTGTCAGAGTCAAAACCTGGTGGTGGTAAAACGGGTGGAGCAGGTGGAGCAGTTGGAGAAGAAGTATTATTTCCAAACGCCTTGTTTATAGCATCGACATACTTAGTTCCTTTAGTTCCAAATTTGTCTCTACCAACTTCACCAGTATTCAACCAATCAAGTGCCTTAGCCCATCCCTGATTGTGTGCATATCCAAGAATTTCAAGTTTTCTCTGAGGAGTTGCATTTGCAAATAAAGGATCACTCATCATATAACCATGATTTGCCTTTGTATATGCCTCAAAATATCTTTCTTGAATTGCTGGATCTGCTCTAAACGCTGCTCTCGCAGCAGCATCATGTCCAGGGAATCTTTCCCCTAAAAGTCTAGCCGCATCCATCTTAGCGACTTCACCCATCTGATATTTACCATCATAGTGATCACCCGCACCACCTTTAGCAGAATATCCACCACTTCCTTTTGATTCAATATTAGCAACTTCTCTCTTATAAATTTCAAATTGACTTCTAGTCATTCCCATTTTTTCAACAAATCCGCCTCCAGAATATCCAGAGACTAATCCAAATTTAGGAATATTTGTTCCACCACCTGCTTTGTTCATCGCCATCATGGTGTCCGCACCAAACATATTGACAGCACCACGACTCATTACAAACTCACCTGGAGTTAACATCGCGGGTACTGTATCTGTTCCCATTCCCATCATCATGCCACCCGCTGCAAACATTGGAATAAACTGAGGAGCTCCAAACGGGCCAGTTCTAGGTAAAGGAACACCCTGTTCTGAACGTAGTATTGTTCCAGGAGCAGATTTTAATCCTTCTTCCTTCTCTTTTTTAGTTGCGAAATACTGCCCAAGAAATGGAAATCTTGTTAGTAATTTCCTAAAATCTTCAGCAAATTTTGCAATCTTTGGGCCTTGTTCTTTGAACCAATCAATAACGGGTAAAAGTTTATCTCTTACCTCTCTTAATCTATCAGGTATACTTTTTATAAAATTAATAGAATTATCAATAAACTCCTTATTTTTAGGATCACGAAGAAAATCAGTGACAAATTTTACTATCTGTCCTAATAATGTAAACGCTAAGAATTTTATTAATGAGTCAAAGATACTCTGAGATTTTTTAATTACTTTATCAACAGTTCTGTTAATAGTAAATATTTTTCCTACTTCAATTCTTTTTTCTCTCTTCTTTCTTTTCTCTTCAAATTCAATTTTCTTATCATAATCTTGCTGTTCCTTTTCTAAAGCATTGTCAGCTTTAATGACTTCAATCAGTTCATTTAACTTTTCAATTATTTCTTCATTTTCACTTTCATCTTTTGGAATTAATTTATCAGGTTCAACTTTTACACTTTCAGCAGTAATTAGTTTCTCAGATTCAACTTTTACACTTTCAGAAGAAATTAATTTAGATGGTTCAATTTTTGGTGCAGTAAAAAACTGCTCTCTAATTGTTAGAGGTTCTTCATTAAGTTGTTTAACTTCAGGTTTTAATGATTGTATATCAAGGACAAATTTCTTGAAATCTAATTTATTACTTCTAAAGGCAGCAATTCCTCTTTGCCTTTCCTCTTCTGAAAGATTTTGATCGTCAATAGAACCTTCGTCAACTAATTCTTTGTAGTAATCATCATATTCATCATTATCAAAAAATTTAGCAGGGTTTATTGAAGTAGATGTCTCCTCAGATCTGATAGATGCAAGAAGTGCATCTAAGTCTTTCATACTAGCAGACTCATCTTTTTCTGATCTAATTGATGCAAGAAGAGCATCTAAATTTTCATTATTTTCAGACTCACTTTCTTCTTTATTTTCTACAGTAAAACTTTGAGGTATAGGAGGAACTGTAACAAAATTTGAATCCATGGCAACATCTGTTAGTTGCCTTATCACATCAAGTATTTTATTACGATGATCCTTAATATCATCAAAAGTTATTCCAAGACTCATCAACCATTTCATTAAAGGTTTTTGAGTCTTACCTTTGGGAATAGGATTTTTGCCAGCGAAATATATTATTGCATCAAAATCAGAATCAAATTCAACACTAAACCTTCCAGATACCCCTTTATTATAGAGGAAATTCGGTGGAAGTTTTAAATTTGATGGGATGTCAATAATCATTTCCCTTGCTGTTGTTGCATCTTAAGTTTCTCTTCTTCTAAATGTGATCTTAGAAGTTCGACATATACGTCTCTCTCCCAAGGTATCATATTTTCAATCTCTGTTAATGAGTATTTATGAAACTGAATCAAAGAAAAATTTAACTTATAGTAACTCTCCAAATTCATATGGGAGAGTGCTACGCGAAAAAACTTGCCAGTCCCTCCAAAACGACTTTACTACTTTTCTTAGTTTTAGGATTCAATACTTCGACTTCATGTCTCAATTTAGGCATCGTAGTAAAGAAAGACTCAATGTATTTGAACTGAGATGAATTCATTTGCTCTAAAAATTCTGTTACTTCTTTTTTAGTGAAGTCATCAGAAGTCCATGCTTCTTCTTCTGAATAGATTTTATCTATACATGATGCAATCAGATCAAATGATTGATCTACCTGATTGTCACCATTAAAACTAAAGTTACTTTTCACAAACTGATCTAATGAAGGATACCTCATCTCCATCATTAACTTATCATCTATCTTGATTTGTTTATTGTGCTCTTTATCCTTTACTACCTCAATTTCATCAATACTGATTTGTACTTCAGCATATGTTTCTCCATCATCAGGACAAAGAACACTTACCTCAATATCTTCACCAACAGACTTACCGCGAATATTAAGGAACAAATATTCAATATCAAACGTAGGAAGAGTTTCTACTTTGACACCGCGTGTCTGAATACAGTCTTTTAAAACTGCCTTGATTGCATTGGTGATTTCCTTTGAGTCATCACTTTCAAGTGCAAGAACTAATAACTTTTCTTCTTTTACAAGAAAGGGACGATACTTGATTGTTTTTCCAGTCGAAGGCAATTCCAACTCATAAGTTGGCGTTGAAATTTTTGGTAAAGGCATGATATGTTATTCAGTATGTGTATTTATTCTAGTTGTTCTTACTTCTTAAGACATAGCGTGAGAAGTTAAAGTTAACTCTGCATAGTAAAAGTTCAGATGCATCATAGCTTACCTCCATCTGATCAATAGAGATTGGATATGCATTAAGGAATTTATACTCTAGGTTTCTTCCCTCATAATCCCTCTCAAACTTTCTAATGAAGATATCAGTCTTATATTCGTTTGGGAAATTTACTCTGTAACTGTAATTTTCTTTTTCCGCTTCTTTTAATCCACTTTCATTAACAATAAATGCGATCCAGTTTTCAAAGAAATAAATTAGATCATATTCTTTATCAACATAGAAAGTGAAGGAAGCAGTGGGGTTATACTGTCTCCTGTATGCATGTCTTTCGGTTACACCTGTAAAATCATTATCTAAAGTATGAGTTGCCAGTGAAGTTCCTGGTAACGCAGCATCTCTACATGATAATGTTAATTTTTCTCCCAAGGTTCCAGGAGAATATCCACTACCAAGTTTTAATATGCTTCTACTATAAATCCAGGATCTAACATCAGATGGAGGATTAAAGTGACACTCGTAAGTAGATGTTAGAGCAGGATTTAAAATTGAAGATTTTAATTTATCAACTGTTTTTGCCTTTGGTTTTGGCGTTGCCATCTAAATAGTTGTTACCGTATATATTATGTATGGGAGTTAGTAAGAAAAGTATTTACAACCCTTCTAATCCTAAAAAATATAAAGGAAATGCTAGCAATATTATTTGCAGAAGCAACTGGGAGAGGCGTTTCTGTAAGTGGTGTGACTTAAGTGAAAGCATCCTTGAGTGGGGTAGTGAAGAATTCTTTATCCCATACTTGTCACCAGTTGATAAAAGAGTTCACAGATACTTTCCCGATTTTATCATAAAAGTGAAGGAAAGCACAGGACAAGTGAAGACATATGTTATTGAAGTTAAACCAAAGAAGCAAACTAAAAAACCAACTAGTAAGTCTTCTTTGTTTGAGTGCAAAACCTATGCTATTAATCAAGCAAAGTGGAATGCAGCTCGTGAATGGTGTGCTGATAGATTGATTGAATTTAAAATCATCACAGAAGACGAGTTAGGTATCAATTATGGCAAGAAGGGCTAAACGAAGAAGATCAGGTGGGCCTTCTTATGAAGAGGTGAAGGCACAAATTGATGCAAGAGAAGAAGAGAAGCGTCTAAAACGCGAAGAACGACAATCAGCAGATGAATTTCAGTTTGAAGGACAAGTAGGCAATAACCGCATTGAACCTGAAAAAGACTCTATCAGAGACTTAGGCGATCCTGAAGAAATGATGCTTGAGATTATGACTATCTTGAATGAAACTGTCGTTATCCCCGATCTTGGTGAAGTTTACACATATATCTACAATGCAAAAACTCCTAGACTTAAGTATGATCAACATCCATTAGTCGCTGTGACTAGTGTAAATCGATGGGGATTTAGTGGACTTAATTTTCACTGGAATCAAGTAAGAAACTACACCTGGAATGAGATACCAGGAAGTTTGCATCTCGTCAGAACAAGTGAACTTCAATCATTACTTGATATACCTTATGCATATTATCTCACCAACCCCTAATAAATAGAAAAAAATCTTGTCTATAATGTCTGCACAAGAAGCTACGAGTGAACTCAAAGTAAAAAAAATAGATGGTAAAGAAGAAAAATTTAGAACCATCACAACTCATGAAAATGGAGATATAAAAAAGACATCGGTTCAGCAAGCTGTCAGCGAAGAAGATTACAATAAATTATCCGATGATCTGAAAGGAGGTTCTTCTAATGGACTTTTCTTCCAAGTTGTAAGAAATGATATAAGAACTAAAAATTCTGATGGGGAGATAGACTATATAAACTCTTACACAAAAGCTGCTTCTAGAATAGTTCAGAAGCAAATGAACGATCCTAAAACTAATTTTAAAAGAGAATTAGATCTTGGATCAATTGATGCCGTAGTAAAATCAGAAGAAAATCTTCCACAAAAAGATAGAAAGTTATCTGATGTTAAATTATATGAGCAATATCCTTCTCTTCAAAATGTTGTAATTAGAGATGATGGAACACGTATTGATAAAAAACCTGTAGGAGAAGGTTTTGGAGCGGATAAATTAGACTTTACTCTTGAAGAAATCAAAATTGAAGGAACACGTCAAAAGAAATATGAAAATCTTTTCTATCCAGAGACAATCGCTACATCAAAACAAGATAGAATAAATTTTCAGATGTTCTATCAATCTGGAAGAACTATTGATTTTAATTTAAATGATCCAAAAGGTAACATATTTTCCTTCGGTTCAAGAAATAAAAAAACAATTGAAGGTTCTGTGACATTACCAATTCAAGGTGGTATTCAAGATAGAAATGAAGTAAATTACCGAGGAGGAGAATTGAATCCTGTAATGGGATCATTAGCAGCAGTTTCACTAGATCCAATGGGTGCTCTAGGACAAATTGGAAATGTAATCAATATGGATGCAGACGATATAAGATCAGCATTGAACACAACTGCATCAACAAACATTATCAATGCTCTAAGAGTATTTCTTGCACAAACTGCAACTGGAACTCAAGGACTAATTCCAAGAACCACTGGTGCAATATTGAATCCCAACTTAGAACTACTTTTAAATTCTCCAAACTTAAGATCATTTCAATTCTCATTCAAAATGAGTGCTAGGAGTAGAACTGAGGCAACACAAATCAAAAAAATTATTAGATTTTTCAAACAAGGAATGTCTGTAAAAAAATCTCCAACATCTCTCTTTATCGTCTCTCCGAATATGTTTAGGATTAAATATTTGACTGACGGCGGAATACAACATCCATCAATAGGAAGAATTAAAGATTGTGCCTTGACTTCACTAAATACACAATATACTCCTGATGGAACATATATGACTTTTGATGATTTAGGAAGAACCATGACTTCTTATCAAATTGATATGACATTTACTGAACTTGAACCACTGACTGAAGAAGACTATACCACAGGGCCCGTAGAACATGATCCAATATTCTCTAATGACAATCAGATAGGATATTAATGGCAAGTTATTTCAGACAAGTTCCAGACTTCGATTATGTCAACAGAGATTCTGATGGCAAAAATATTGGTGACTATCAAGTTGTAAAAAACTTATTTAAGAGGTTAAAGATTCGTCAAGACATTCTTGAAAATATTGCATACTTTACTCAATATCAGATTGTTGGTGATGATCGTCCTGACAATGTTGCTTTTGAAATCTATGGAGACGAAACATTTGATTGGTTAGTCCTTCTTTCTAATAATATCGTCAATATCCAGAATGAGTGGCCTATGAATCAGTCATCATTTGATGAATTCTTAATTAAAAAGTATGGAAGTATTGAGAAGACACAAAATATTCATCACTATGAAACCAGAGAACTGAAGAATGATTCTGGACAGATTGTAACACCTAAAGGTTTAAATGTACCCAAGAATTATAAAGTTGAATATTTTGATGTTGAAAGGGGGCAATATGTTATTAGAACTAATGAAGTAGATGCAGTTACGAACTATGTTTATGAAGTTCGTAAAGAAGAAGCAAAAAGAAACATCTACTTATTGAAACCAGATTATATCGAACTTGTCCTTGGAGATACACAAAGATTGATGCAATATAGAAAAGGTTCTACTCAGTATGTGAGTAGAACCTTGAAGAGAGGAGAAGATATTAGATTGTTTAATTAACTCTCTGCCAGTTTTTGGAAGTAGGAGAGTGCATCATCTTCGTCTTCATCCTTTGATACAACTGGTGTAGATGCAGTGATATCAGGAGAATTGAAGTCAGGCTTGGAGCGTGTCAGTGACTCTTGAATCTGACGCTCTGCAGACTCTTTTGCTGCATAACCATCATACTCAGTCTCTTCATCTGCAGGAGAAGGAGTGCGAGACTTCTGTCCCAACACATACTTTAGACGACGCTCAAGATCTTCATAGGACTTGAACTGATCTTCGGCAGTCAGTCCTGCAAGAGAATACTGCTTCTTCCAGATTGCTTCCATGGCATCATCATCGGAGAGGAGGGGAGAAGCTGCTTCAAACTCAGACTTGTCATAATTCCAGTAACCATCTTTCTTGACAATCTTCAGTTTGAAGTTTGCACCCTGCCAGAAGTCAAAAGGATTGATAGGAGTTTCGTCTTCAAACTCAGGTTGCATTGCTTCCATGATCTTATCAAAGATCTTCTTACCGAACTTATAGAGGAAGACACCACCTTCATTGTGAGGATTAGTAGGATCCTTCACAACATAAACATTTGCATAGTAAGACAGTTTACGCTTCTGCTTACGAACAATTTCTTTGTTAGAGTCAATACCGCTGTTCCACAGTTCGCGGTTGTGCTCTGATACGGGATCTTTTTGTCCCAGAGTTGTGAGAGAGTTTTCAATGTACCAACCACCAGTGCCTTGGAAGGCATGGGAGTACATCTTTGCCCAAGGGAGATCTTCTCCATCAGGGGCAGGCAGGAAACGGAGGACAGCAAACCCGTTACCAACTTTATCTACTTCGGGTTTCCAGAGGCGATCATCACCCCCACCACCACTATTATTCATCTTCTCTACTTCTTTGACGAGTTTGGAAGTCAGAGAACCAATAGAGGATTGCTTTTTAAGATCAGAAAAGGACATTTTTGTATTTGTGAGATTTGGCTTTTGAGTACTTCGTTATTCTACACGTCGAAACCCTGTGTGTCAATCTGCTTCTTCATGGCGTCGAGCATCTTTCCCATATTGGAGAAGATGACACTAATGTCAACGTCTTTCGGAAGCCCCATCATTGTAGCAGACTCTACAATACGAGTTTTCATCATCTTTGCTTCGGGATCATCGGACAAACTCAGTCTCGTATAGAGAACCTTTTGTTTATCCAGAAGTCTTTCCAGAAGAGACACATGAAACTTTTTCTCCTCTGTATTCATAGAGGGGAACTTAAAAACACTACTATAAACTTCTTCTTGAAGTTCCTGAATTTCCGTCATTTCTGCGCGGACTACATCAGAATCAAAAAAACTCATGCTTCTCCTAAAACTACTTCTTTCAATATTTTTTTGTAACGAAATACATCTATATTTATTAATTGTAAGCGGATATAATTTTTCTTTCATATGAAAAAGATTCTAAATTATAATCATCCCTAAACTTAAAATTAAAATTTATATTTAACCTTTGATCATCGTCTGCTGTGGTTGATGCATGAGGTAAATTTCCTTTAAAAATTACAAATCTGTTCTCTATACTTTCTATTTCAACAATATCTTTGATGATGGTTTTTCCATTATTGGTATTAACATAGTAAATAGCAGAAAAATGCTCATCAGTCCTGTCTGTATGCCAATCATGCTGAATAATGTTTTTAGTCCTTGGATAACGATTTGATTTAATCCTATGCAATTGAAGTATATTTAATTGCGAGATAATTGGAGCCATCAGGAAAAAATTATTACTAATTTGAAACGGGACATCATTAAAAAAAACGTGAACATGCATATATTTTTCTTTTGATTCTGAATCGCCCCCAATAATTTCATAAGTTTTTCCCCAGTTTAAATCACTTGATACTCTTCCGGATAAAATATCTCTGATTTTAGTAAAGTTTTCAACTGATAAGAAATTATCAATTATGACATAATCATTATTCATGGTTTACCAAAAACAACTTCTTTCAATATTATTTTATAACGAAATACATCTATATTTAAGAAAGGTGTATACTTTCTCAGTTTTAAACTTACTGATGTCCATACAGGATCAGTGAGTTGTTTATCCCAGTTTGTTTTATAACCAAGGATAAGATTCAATATTACCATAGTTTCGATAGAAATATTACCCCTAAGATACTCTTTAAGAATTGGAGGATGTTTAGATCCATCTAAGGCAAACATTGAATCTATATTATTGTCAATGAATACTTTACTAGTTTCTTCCTTAAAAAGATAAGAAAGAGACTGAGTGCGTTTTTTCCATGACATGTATCTACCTTCACCTTCTCGAATCATCTCACCAATCCAGAGTTTTGCAGGATCAGTGCAATCAATGAAGTTAGATACAAAAAATTCGATTACTTCTTTGTCTGATTTGTTACGTGCTAACTTCTCAAACCAGAATCTATCTTTGCGTTTATAAAAAGACTTTACTGTGGCACGACTTTTACCACAATACTTATGGTAATCATATTTCTCTTTGGTGAAGTGATTCTTCAAAGAGAGATATGATTTATAGGCATCGAACGGCATCACTGAAAAACCCTACAGACGAAAATTTTGCCGGAAATTTTTTTGCCCCTTTTTTGAAATTAAAAGCTAATTTTGGTTAGAGGGGCAACTTGGCACGAGATGTTCTCTTAAGGAAGTTAAGTTCCATTGCTTCGTACTTTAACTTCTCTTTCAGAGGTTTGGATATAAGTTTGGGAACGGACTCCACGTCAATTGAATTCAGATCACAGAAGTGAACAATAGCATCGATATAACTCATGTCCTCATTATCAAGGACAAGTTTTTCGATATCCTGCGCGAATTTTGACGGGCAGAAGAATTTCTTTTCTAGTGCTTTTTCTAGTTCATTCTCCATTCTCTGTCCTAGTATTGTGATGTACAAATTCTTTAATGTAACGAACTAGAAGCTTAATATAGTCGCCTTTGTTTCTTTTGTCAAATACTTCTACTTCACCACTGGGAGTTACCATGAGAGTGATTAACTTTTTAACTGGAATACCAGTCATCTCATAGTATGCACACGCATAAAACGTTTCTTGGACAAAATAGTTTTCCAACCATTTCTCAGGTTTGATCTTTTCGGATGTCTTAAAGTCAATAACTGCAAGTTCTCCTTCATACTCACCGATGCAGTCAACCCTACCAGCTAATCCAAGATACTCTGAATATAAAGTCCTTTCAATAGCATGTACGTTATTTATCTTGTCAAGATATGGTTTGGCATGATGAAACATAAACTGAGTCATGGGACGAAACTCTTCCCAATTCAGTTCCAAGTTCATCAAATATGCCTGTGCTGCTTCGTGAAAGTCTGTTCCTCGCGCAGTTGCTTTCTTTGTGATGCGATTTGCCTCTTCAATACCAACTCGCTTCCGCCACTTCGCAAAAATCTCTCTATTATAAAAAGAAGTCACAGAAGTGATAGAAGGAACCCACTGTCCATCTGGAAGATTATAAAAGCGAATTCCCTGTGTTTCTTTTTTGTTTAGTTCAATGTCACCGAGATAATTATGATGAATAAATTGCATTATGAATACTGTAAATTGTTTTTAGGATTTTTTTTGGAAATGGGAATATTTTTCTGAAACTGAATAAAAAATACTTGAGTCAATCGGAATTCTTCAGGAACCCAAAGACATGATTCTCTGTGCCAAAAATGTCCATCATATGCGATCATCCTATTATATCGATTTTTAAATTCTACAGTAACATCAAATTGATCATTATGTTTTTTTAAACTGTCACTATAAAAGTTTTGATCAATATAATTATTTTGATAAAACTTATTCCTTAAGGAAAAATTTAAATATTTTTTATCATGATTAATACTGGGATGAAGAATTGATGTTCCGGATCCAAGGTAAGTATTTTTATTTAAATAAACAACTGCAGACAGAGTTCTAAGGGGATGTTCATCATCACGATGAGCCCATCCCATATTTACTAAATTACTTTTGTTTTCATTAAATGCAAATGATTTTTGAAAGTGAGATACTCCAGTCCAAGAGATATCAGATGTCATATCAAAAAAATATGACAATAATTTTTTCACAGATGATTCATAATAATTATTATCTACTGTTGAAAGACAATCAGTTCTTAATCCGGGAAAATAAGTATTCTCATCAGGAGACTTATAGTCTAAACTTAATGCATAGTCTCGGATTGAGTCTGGATCATCCCAAAAATTATCAACACATGATGCAGGAATCATAATTTAAGTTCATCTTTCGCAAGCAAGTATTCTTTACATAGTCCAGAACGGACGATATCTTCAACACCAAATTCAATAATATCAACGGAAGGCATAACTCTAAGAATATTCATGAAGTCATGAATACCATTTCTTTCATTCTGTTTAACCAAGTCAGTCTGAGTTGCGTCACCACAGAACATAATCTTAGTATCTTCACCAACCCTAGTAATAATACTATCAAGTTCATGAAAATTCAAGTTCTGATATTCATCAACAATAATAATCGCTCTGTCTAAAGTTGTTCCTCTGATAAAAGAGGTGCTCCAAAAACTAATTGTTCCTTGTGTCTTCAGATTACCGTAAAGCATTTCAAAGTCTGTCTCTGAGGGAAGAGAAAACATATACTTAACCATATTCTTATAAGGAATCTGATAGATATCAGACTTGTCCTCATGATCACCAGGTAAGAATCCAATTTCTCTAGTTGCTACAAGAGATCGAACAATATAGATTTTGTCATATGGAGATCTTTCATCAAGAACTTCTCTCAGTGCATTATAAAGAGTGATGAATGTCTTACCTGTACCTGCTGCACCATATGCAACTAAGTTTTTATTATCAGAGTAAGCGTCAAATAGTTTTTGTTGATTATCGGTGAGAGGATCAATACTCCTCATCAATTCAGTGTTGATTGGTTTGCGGCGCTTCATTTGCTTTGCAGTTAAACCGACACCAATAGGTTGATCTCTTTTTCTTTTTGCAGGCATAGATTAGACAGGTTTGACAGTAGAACCGGGGTACTTAGATGCACGATGTAAAACATCGTTCCATCCAGGATGTGATTTTTTAAGTTTATCATAGACTTCTCCGAGTTCACCGCAGCTGGGTGCAGTGCTTGGATCACTCCAATCTCTTTGCCATTCAGGATTGTCCTCTAACCACTGAGTCCATTCATGTACACTAAGTTTGACATCCTTTTGTTCACCAGTTTCCTTATTAATAACAGGATATGTAGCCATAGAAATTAACTCACGATATTATATTTATTTACCATTCCAATGCTTCCGCAATGGAAGGAAACTGTTCTTTAAAGATACGCTTAGCATCATTAGCAATGTCCATATGCTCCTTCTGTGTGCCGTTAGCAGAGCGCAAATCAATATAATGAATCCATGAGCGGATAGAACCCGTCATGTAGAGTCTGGTGGGCACAGCGAGGGGGAGGACGAAGCGAGCACACTCCTTGGCGATCCCTTCACGAAGAAGTTCATTGTACAGATCCATACCTTCATTGAAATAGTTTTCAATGCGTTGATTCAAGAACTTGATTTGTTCAGGATCGATATCATCAATAGAGTTCTGACGATTCTTTTCATCCTGACGACGAAGTTCGGGAAGAGGAATACCAGCATCCAACCAGTTTACATCAGCATACCTTTGCGAAAATTCCTGATATGTGAAACTCCTATGCCGAAGCACCTGAGCCGCGATACCACGACTGGTGTTCAGTTCCAAAGTCATGAATGCTTGCTCAAAGATACTCCAATGCTGATGCTTAATACAATACTTCAACAATCCAGAGAACTTTTCGTTCTCCTGATTTTGAGGATTACTTACGCGAGCACAATATGCGATGTGTTTCTCCGCATCAGGAGTTACACTGATCAGTTTTACGTCGTTCACTTTCTTTCAGTTCTTTTTTTACAAGTTTAGCATAAGTTACATCCCCTTGGGAATACCACTCTGGATGTTTTTTTGCTCTTTTAATAATTTTCTTTGCTGCTTTTTTGAGAGATAACTCTTCCATAGAAGTTAATCGGGATAACCGTCGTCGTCATCAAAGATCTCATCGTAATCAGTTATAACTGCACTACCTTCACTATTATATTTAGATACGTCAGAATATACCTCAGACTCCAGTGCCTCTACTAGAGACTTAAGATTGCGAACAATAAGTTTCAATCTCTCTTGCTGTTCTGCTTCCATTAAAAAGGGGGGCGAGTGCCCCCACTTTATCATTACATTGTCTGTAAGTCAACTAAACACATCCCAATTTTTAATTCCGCGTGATTTTAAAAATACCCACTTGGCATAATTGACTCCACGATAAGTTAAAAGCGCAAAGGCTTTATCTGGATCGTGAACTTTGGGATCATAGTCTGGAAGATCATATTCTAATTTGATCTTCAGCATTTAATTCCTCCTCAAGAGTGTTGAAGAAGAACGATTTCGCCATAAATTAAAGACATAGCAGCAACACATGCCAAGGTAATTACGCCTGTGATTTGTAGTGCTTCCATAAGTGCCTCACTTAGTGTATGTGCGTCCACGATAGCAGAATGTGCCATGTGGTGCTTTTCCTGACTTACGAACTTCACAATCTACACCACGATATTTGGTGAGAGTGATTTGTGCATCATGAACAGCAGATTGCTTGTTAATCTGCTCTTTGATAAGTTGAAGGGTGTTCATTTGTTTTCTCCTGAAGTGGGTGATTTTGCTCCTTTAACCCCGTAGGGTGATCCGAGTTCCCGTTCCTTCAGTCGTTTGCGTCCGTCAAAGACGGATGAACGATCCGTTCCGCGACTTACTTGCGTCTCATGTGTATGCTCCCTTACATTCCCCCGCGACTTTCGATCTAAGGTAACCTATAAGATTATATTTAGATTGGCGATCAAGATTGAGATCCATGTGAATTTCAACTGATCGTTGTAGAAACCTTTCACAAGACATATGCCAATCGTAAGGATTAGCGTCATTATGATGGGCAAGGGTTAATGCCAGTAAGATACTGAGCATGAGATGAACGACAAGTGTAGTATACACTATCAATTCTATTTAGTCAAATGTGTTGGTATCAACACGAACATTTATAGTTGATCTTGTTAAGATAATTCAATGTCTCTTTAAGACTTCCGCGATGCTTAACTCCGATAGCAATCTGCGGGTACTCTGCACCTTCTCCAAACTCTGCTCTGAATTGTGCTTCAGTAAAATCTACATCTAAAAGATATTCATGAAAATCATTATGAATACTTTTAAGAAGCATAGCAGCTCTTTCACATTCTTGATTTCCGTTACTATAGATCCATGCTTGCATTATTTTTTTCTCCTGTATTAAATATTTTATGAATAAGTAATTTTCCGCGTCTCTGGTATAGGAAAAGAATAACTGTTATCCAAAAAATTTCCAAATAAATCAAGAGTTATAATACATCTCATTGATTTTGTTGGACTTGATGATGCATGATAATATCTTCCATCAAAAACCAAAACTCTGCCCTTCTTTGGAGTGACATTGTGAGTTATATTCATGTCACAATATTCATCTGGATATTGCACTGAATAAGGAATATCCTCTATTGTTTTATCATATAAGATGGTATCACCATCAGAATCATTTACATAATAAAGCAACACTAAGTGCGGAACATCACGATTTGTATGAATTGTGTTTTTTCTAGTTTTGTTGGGTATGAAAGCTCCTATAGCACCTTGACATCTTTCTATCTTTTCAATATTAAAATTAATTTTATTACATACATCACGTATCATCAAACGTATTTTTTCAAATACCTTTGAATTTAAAGGAGTCAATAAATCAGCAACAACACCTGGAGCAATATCATATTCTAGAGGATTTACAAAATGACGATACTTAGAATCAAAAGTACTTGTTCCAAGAACATTATCATTATTAAAACGCCAGTTAACGTCAAACATACAATCTTCTATCTGATCCTGATAATCTTTAACAAATAAATCATCTAATATAATAGGAAGTGATGTCATTTTTTAATCACGTTGCCTCCAATCATCCGGTTTATCTTGCTTAAACCAATCTACGATTTCATCTGCACCATCGAATCCCGTTTTATAATTGGATGGATCGGGATCACCTAGTCCCATCCTATTCATAAAATCATCAACAGTTCCCTCCTCAATATCGTGAGCGGCTTGACGACGTGCTTTATTCAACCAATCCCTAGCAAGGGTGTGTGCCTTGGCAAGTTTTTCTGCCCAAATCATATCCTCTAGTGGAACATCTTCTTTGTTGGCAATGCAACGGCAGATAGACTCCAGACGAAGGCGGTATGCGGTGGAAAGCATGTTAGTTCGTTTTGAGTTTGTCTTTTAGATCTAAAACCTTATTGACTTCATCAATAGCAGAAGTCATCCTCGCACCAAGGATATCCATGATATCACTGTAGATTATTTCATTATCCACGTAGTCATCGAAGTAAGTGTCGATTGCTTCTTTAAGATATCTTTTTCGATGCCACTCAGGACTGTAAGGTTTGTAAGTCATAATTAAGATGTCATGTGGATATTTAGTTATTGATCAACGCTCAATGTAACTAAGGTTATGGTTCTCCGATTTTAACTGATAAATGATAATATCGCAACCTATCTTAGGTTCAGCGTCACCACATGTAAATATATCCACTGCTGCTTCTCCTTTTTCGGGCCAAGAATGAATACTGATATGACTCTCAGAGAGAAGACAAACAGCAGTTACGCCATGCGGTTCAAACTTTTTTGAAATAGTCTGAATAACAGTTGCACCACTTGCCTCAGCAGCGATCTCCAACAATTCTCTTAGATATGTTTCATTGTTAAGATAATCAAAATCACATCCATAAAGATTAAGGAGATAATGCTTTCCCATTATTCTATTGCTTCTGAGTCGATACCATATTCGTTAACCAAGCGATCAACTTCTGTTTCGATTCCAGAAAGTTTAGATAATTCAGCGATATTTGATTTTTGAAATTTCTTTAGTTTTTTGTATTTCTTGATAAGTTTTCCAACTTCATCAGTGTCTATTTCAAACCTAACGTTTCCATTTTTATCAGAGCCGTTAGTAAATCCTTTGAACCCTGTCATTATTTTTTCTTCTTTTCTTTTGGAGGAGGATTGCCCCAAAGTTTTGGATTAGCTCTTCCCTCAGATTGCACCATGGTTACAAAATTTTCTCTATACTTATCATAATAAGCATCAAAGATTTTTGATTGTTTTGCTCCAACAACTAAATCGTAGTGCTCTACATCATCTACTTTATATGTGACAAGGTAGCAACTATTAGGAAGATCTGTCTTGTTGTCCACATTAGGATCACAATCCTCTTTAATAATTTTCAACTGCGTCCACCCCATTGAATGTCAGGATATGCCTGTTTCACTACATCATAAGTGATTTTGTATTTCTCTGCAAGTTTTTTGTCCTTTACCAGACAAAGAACTTCAGCTTCCCGTGGATGCAAACCACGAAGAAGATTGATAAACATCATCTCTCTGCGAATATTACTGAGAGAATCATTGCCACCTTTCACAAAATTGTAAAGGTTTTTATATTCTCTACGTAGTGAAGTCTTACCTCTACCGTCCAGATCTTGTCCTGTCGCAGACTCTCCACCCTTTGCTTCCCGTGCCAGATTTTCAGATAAGGTTCCAGAGTAAACAGATTGATCATTACCATCTGCATATGGAACCTCACCCTCAGGAACAAGACTAATAACAGTTTCATCAAAGTTCCAAATGAAGATGCTTTTTAGTGCATCATTTTGATATTCCTGAAGAACCTCAACTTTCTTTGCTTTTGCTCTTTGCTTGCTTGCAAGTTCAAGAATTTCAAAGAGAAAAGGGTTGGGTGGTAACTCAACCTTCGTCTTCGTCTTCGTCGTTGTCGCCATAATCGTTTTCAAATCGTACTGCTACTATTTCATCGGGAAGAATATTCCCATTTTCATCAAACATTTCGGGATGTATATACACTGGTTGTGTAGCATAGACATGTTCTTTTGCCAACCATCCTACCATACCTCCAACAAAAAAGAACATTATTGATACCAATGTTCCAATCGTTAATGTTACTGCTAACATTTTTCCATCCTCCGAGAGTCTATCTTTTCCGAATATCCAAATAAAAATTGAAGTGGAAAACAATATCTCTCTTGAAGAGAGAAACCATGTTTCCAAACCTTACCTGGAAAGTTTTGGGCGGTTCTGCTCTCCTCCTATTTCTGAGTAATAACTCTACCCCACGATTAAGTTGGGTATCTGATTTATTTAGAGCGTTTAGTTTTCCGTCCTGGCCTTCTATCATAACTATACCTTTCAGCGTCTTCAAGGATACCTTCTAAAAATTGTTTGATTTTTCTTGCTTGTGGTTTGGGAATGTGTCCATAAGCTTCACGAAGTTGCTTATGTTCATTATCCTGTCCACCTTTTAAATATTCGTCCAATTCAAGGATCATATCTTTGATTTCTTTAAAAGTACTGCTTGCAATAAATTCATCAGCATCCTTTCTCTTTGCATCAATAACCCTAAGATAATCATAGAATTTCAACTGAAATTTTTGTTGCTCAAAAGCAACATCAATTGATTGTTCGACGACTTCGTAGACTTCTCGATCCATTAAACCAGATTGTTTTCTCTTAAGTACTTGACTGTTTCTTGACATCCACCAATTAAATCATCATTAAGTACAACACGAGGAAAGGTAGATCCTTTTCCAAACTGTTCATAAAACTCTGCTCTAGTAAAGTCCCTACCCAATTTATACTCTACAAATTGCTGTTCTGCAAGTCCGAGAGCAGCGATTACTTTAGTGCAATAGGGACAACCAATCTTTGTGTAAACTAGAAAACTTCTCATTTTTTAACGGACTCCCAATCTTTATCAAAAATTTCTAAACCTTTGTCGGTGAGAATGTGATCATACATTTGATCAAATACCTTTGGGGGCATTGTGCAAATCTCAGCACCATTATACCATGAACGGATTGCTCTTTGCACACTACGGATAGAAGCAGATAGAACCTGAGTTTTCATTCCATGAATGCGATACAACTCAGAAATAGAGCGCACAACTTCAAGTCCTGCCACTGACTGATCGTCCAGTCGTCCTACAAATGGAGAGACATAAGTAGCACCCGCTTTGGCAGATAGAACCGCCTGTGAGGCGCAGAAAATCAAAGTGACGTTAACCTTGATACCTTGCTCCGAAAGACGCTTACAGACGATTAGGCCCTCTCTGGTGCAAGGAACTTTGATAGTAGCGACATCACCAAACTTCTCAGCAAGTCGAATCCCCTCATCATACATTTCTAGATCAGAACCAACGACTTCCATGCTGATGTCTTTGACACCCATGTCTTTGATTTCTTGGTAAACATCCTCTGGATTTTTACCACTCTTCATAATGAGAGTTGGATTAGTAGTTACGCCGTCTACTAACCCTGTAGAAAAATACTTTGCGATCACATCTGTGTCCGCAGTATCAAGAAAAATTTTCATTTAGACAGATACTCCTTCTCTGATTTATACAAGAATGATTTTTCCTTGTCAAAAAACATTGTAATACCAACACGAAGTTCTGGCAATAACCATTCATGAACAGGCAAACAATATTGCCAATTTGCAGGTTGAATGCAATTCATAACAACCACTGTCCAGAATGCTGAAACATGATTGATAATTGTAAGCATAAAAAAGAGGGGTTATCCCCTCTAGTATATCATATAGAAAAATAAATTCAATAATTTTTACTCGTCTTCATATAATTTTTCCAGTCTTTCTCTAGATAGATCTACATACAAAACCTCATCTCCTTCTTTTGGTGCTTCTGGATGTTTTGGTATAGGAGGTTCATCCATCATCATATTAATGGATTGGATGTTACTCCACATCATCGCAAAAGCACCACCAGCGATGATAGCAAAGCAAAGAAAGTAGAAGAAGACTTCAAAGTTATTCATTATGCGTCCTGAAGCGATTGAACTGTGCTGTGAAGTTCTCCAATGTCAAGGAGTCCTTCAGCACTAAACCAAGGTGCATTTGCCCAACTAAATCCTTCACCCATGGTGCTATCTGGTGCTGTAATATACCAGTGACATTGTACATCGGGTACATCAACAGCACACTTACTCCAGTCATCGCTCCATTGAGGGACTTGAACCCACATCACCGTAGCAAACATAAAAGTGAATAATGCTTTAAGGAAATTCATGTAAGTCTCCGTTTTATAAGGTGATCTAGTGAGAAGTTGCCCCCACCATTAAGAACAATACACGCTGTGCCTCCCCAGTAAAGGACTAAGAGTTCCAACAAGTAGATATTAAATCCAGATGTAATTACAGCATGATAAATCGCAAATGATATTGTACCCAGAATTGCCAGGGCACCCAGACGAGTACCGAGCCCAAAGATAATCAACCAACTTCCAACAATCTCAGAGAATGCTGCAAAATATGAGGAGAAGATTGGGAACGGAAGATGCATAGGACGGACAAATGCATCAGCAAAGTTTTCAATATTTTCTAGTTTCTCATATCCATGATGGATAAGCATAGTACCTACCGCCAAGCGAAGTAATAAGAATCCTAGAGATTGAATCATAATGCATTACCTCTTGGCAATACTTCCTCAGGGAACACGAAGTTCTCATGTGGTTGATCTACTGGTGCCAACCATGCGCGGAGTCCCTCATTAAGAAGAATGTTCTTAGTGTAGAACGTTTCAAACTCCGGATCTTCTGATGCCCTTATTTCTTGTGAAACAAAGTCATAAGCGCGAAGGTTGAGAGCAAGGCCAATAATACCGATGGAACTTGTCCACAAACCCATAACAGGAACAAACAGCATAAAGAAATGCAACCACCTCTTATTACTAAACGCAATACCGAAGATCTGACTCCAGAAGCGGTTTGCTGTAACCATTGAATAAGTTTCTTCTTCTTGGGTTGAATCGAATGCTTTGAAAGTGTTTGCTTGATCACCATCTTCATACAGAGTGTTCTCAACTGTTACACCGTGAATAGCACTCAGTAGTGCTCCACCAAGTATACCAGCAACTCCCATCATGTGGAAGGGATTGAGCGTCCAGTTATGAAAGCCCTGGAGGAAGAGAAGGAAGCGGAAAATCGCCGCGACACCGAAACTCGGCGCAAAGAACCAACTAGACTGTCCGAGTGGATAGATGAGGAAAACAGAGACAAAAACAGCAATAGGCCCAGAGAACGCAATAGCATTGTACGGACGGATTCCTATAAGACGTGCAAGTTCAAACTGTCGAAGCATGAAACCAATGAGGGCAAATGCACCGTGGAGAGCAACAAAGGCCCAAAGCCCTCCAAGTTGGCACCACCGGACAAAGTCTCCTTGAGCCTCAGGGCCCCAAAGTAGAAGAAGAGAATGGCCCATAGCATCAGCAGGCGTTGACACAGCCGCTGTAAGGAAATTAGCACCCTCAAGATAACTACTTGCAAGTCCGTGAGTGTACCAAGACGTGACAAACGTAGTACCAGTAAGCCAGCCACCAATTGCGAGATAAGCAGTGGGAAAAAGAAGTAATCCACTCCAACCCACAAAGACAAAGCGATCGCGTTTAATCCAGTCATCCAGGACATCGAACCACCCCCTCGTTGGTTGTTGTAGAGTTGATGTTACCATTTTTATTTACCTTTTGTAACTTTACAATAGTATCACAACCAGTAGTGGTATCACTAGAGTTGAAATACCTATAAAAAACCCCCCCACGAATGTGAGGGGGTTGAAACTACCAGGTTGCATATCAACCGATAGAAGGAGCAGTCAGAGCAACAGGAGTTGACTCAGCAGCAGCAAGATCGAGGGGGAAGTTGTGAGCGTTGCGCTCGTGCATCACTTCCATACCAAGTCCAGCGCGGTTGAGAACGTCTGCCCAGGTGTTCAGAACTCGTCCCTGTCCATCAATAATGGACTGGTTAAAGTTGAAACCGTTCAAGTTGAATGCCATGGTGCTAACACCAAGAGCGGTGAACCAGATACCAACAACGGGCCATGCTGCCAAGAAGAAGTGCAGTGAACGGGAGTTGTTGAATGAGGCATATTGGAAGATCAAGCGTCCAAAGTAACCGTGAGCGGCGACGATGTTGTATGTTTCTTCCTCTTGTCCGAACTTATAACCATAGTTTTGAGACTCAGTCTCAGTGGTTTCACGTACAAGACTGGAAGTAACGAGACTTCCGTGCATAGCAGAGAAAAGAGATCCACCGAATACCCCAGCAACACCGAGCATGTGGAACGGGTGCATAAGGATATTGTGTTCTGCCTGGAATACAAGCATGTAGTTAAAAGTACCAGAAATACCAAGAGGCATAGCATCGGAGAAACTACCTTGTCCGAAAGGATAAACGAGGAAGACTGCAGAAGCAGCAGCGACAGGTGCGCTGTAGGCAACGCAGATCCAGGGGCGCATACCCAAACGG
>Ga0181405_1000107_pt1 | contig 27370 bp, 41 predicted proteins | sample 28SPOviralmetaG_FD_130134 | JGI IMG/M metagenome (GOLD analysis project Ga0181405, IMG submission 130134) | Marine viral communities from the oligotrophic San Pedro Time Series (SPOT) site, San Pedro Channel, CA, USA - 28 SPOT_SRF_2011-11-29 | ecosystem: Environmental > Aquatic > Marine > Strait...
GCAAACGTATTTAAAGGACTTGCGTTTCTATTACGATTACGATTATCCGCACGTCTTTTTAGGTTAGCTCTTAACCTAGCAAATATACCTCTTCTTTTTCTTCTTTCAGCCATTTATTAAAGGTAATTTAAGTTTCTATTAGGTCTGCCTGGTTCTTCACCAGCGTTTGGTCCACCAAATCTATCGATGTAATCAAATGAATCATCAGAAATAATTTCTTCTCGGCCTCCACCGCCTCCTCCTCCACCACGTGGTGGGTTATATGGATTCTTTACAGGTTTTGGTTTATCAACTGGTTTTTCTGTTTCGATACCCTCAAATTTTGGTTTAACTTCTTTTGGTTTTATTGTAATAGGTTCTTCCGCTTCTCTAACTTGATTTTCATAATCATTAAATGAGAATGGGAATAATTTTATATTATATTGTCCTATCTTACTAAATACTTTGTGTGGTATTGTTATACCAATGATATCCGAATCATCTAATTCATCAAACTCTAAGATATCATCACCAACGATGATTGTTATAGCTTGTACATCTTTATTCTTTTGTATAAGTAATGGAACACCAGATTTTTCATTTATGTTATATTTTCTTGGGTCAGTTTTTACTAAAGATATTTGTGGGTCTAAGTCAGCATCAGGTACAGGAATTTGTTGTATTGTAATTGATACTTCATAATCAGTATTTAAAGTTATAGTTGTTTCTAATGTTTCATTAGCATCTGCTTCTAACACCGTTGGAGTATTACCATCCTTACTTATTGTCATACCACTAATTCTATATAGAGTGGTATCTGATGACCTTATTAGATATTTTGTATTATCTAAATCTTCATATACAGATTGTCCTGTTTTTGGAAAAAATTCTGCTGAAGTTTTTGAATTCTTAACAACACTAACAGGCGCCCCTTCTACTTCCCCTATATTGAATTTAATTGTAAATAAAGAAGTTCCTACTGAAACTTCACCCTTTGTTAAGTTAAATGTTAAAGTTTTTGATGTTATATTTCTAATAGATACTGGAAGTTGTTCTTCACCATTTACGAATTTTTTAAGTACAATATCTTTAGTAGATATTCCTAATGGTGTATCACTAACATTTTTATTTTTTATAAGTGGTAAATCATCATCAACCATTGTAACTACATAATACTCATCACACTTATATCCTTTCTTAGCTATTTTTATAAGTTTATCTTCGGTTGCTAATGATTCTCTTGATATCCTAACACTTTGATTTGTAGGAACAGGAACATTATTTACCGAAGTTGTAAATCCAGTTTCGTTTGATGTTATTGTAAAAACAAAAGTATTAGTTGTTGTTGGAGTTACTACACTTCCACCAGAGGATGAACCACCTCCAGTTCCACCAGCATCGATAAAAACATCACCACTTTCTGGTCCACCAGGTCCACCACCTAAATTCTCATTTTGGTTTTGGTTATTGTACCCCCCTTGCTCATCAAATCCTTTTATTTTTACTGGCATTGTTATAGTGTTTTTGGTTTTTGATTAAAATAATCATCTAATCCATCTAATGGTAATCTTGAAATATCTTTATTTCTAAACATATCTATAAATCTATCTTTATTAAAACTCTTAATTGGATTTGGTAATTTAAAATCAGGAATAGGAAGTTCTATTGGAACTTCTTTTTTAATTGCTATATCTAATTTCTTTTTCTCTTCTTCAACTTTTGGTTTTTCCTTTTTTACAGTTACTTCAGGAACTTTAGCTCTAATTATAACATCCGATTCTCTACTTTGAATTACTGTATTTACTTTATCTACACTAGCATCAAACTCTTTATCAACTTCAGTTTCAGTTTGAATAGTTCTTTTAGGAAGATAAATTTCAACCAACTCTATAATGATTTTCTGAGATACTTTATAAACATCTTCTTTTGAAAATGCTAAAGATGGTTTAGTCTTTTTTGGTTTACCATAGTTTACACTTGTTACAGATGATTCCCTATTTGCAAATTCATTGTAAACTGCTTTTGTAAATTCGTTATATATTTTGGTTACTAATGTTTCAAATCCACCTATACCAAATTCCGATACAAAATTATTGTACCACTTTTCACTATATGTTTTTTTAATAAAAAAACTAACCTCTTCGGGTTTTACTGTTTCTACAAAATTAGCAACATATGGAACAACATCATCTCTAAAATTTGAACCCCTTTTAAATAAATCATATCTTTGTAATAAATCAGTTTTTTTCGATACTTCATTTCTAATTGGTAATAATCTTATTTCAGTTCTTGATGGTGATATTTCTTGAATCCATAATTTTTCATTTGGATTATCATACCCAACTCTTTTATTAAGAAGAGTAATTTCAGTTTTAAAAATACCATTGTTATACCCAGCTTCTCTAATCAATCTTTCCGCATCTATAAAATACTCATTTGGAAATTGAAACGCTTGAAGTTTAGTACCATCTGCTATTAAAAAATAATCTTTTATATTTTGTGAATTTAATGGTACATATCTAACTAACTTACCATCATCACCTTGAGGTAGTTGATTTTCATTAGCATCATAAACAATAAATTCAATCATATCAGAATCAGAGAATCCGAAAAATGATTGCAGGTTTCCTTCTTCGAAAATCTCTCTATCTTTAGTAGAGATTCGATACCCTTTGTTATCTATTATTTCTTTAAATGTTTTAATTGCCATTATTAACCTTTTCTATTTTTTCTTAAATCGGTAGTAAGTTTTACTTCATCAGTTGAACCATCAGCAAACGTAACTTTAACTTTTAGTGCCAAGTCAGTATAGTTTCTAGCTTTTCCTTTCCAACCAATTCTTCTTCGTCTTGGTTGAATACCACCACGTTTTCCTGCTTCTGTTCCACTTCCTCCAATTTTCCTTTGGTTATATTCACATTGATATGTTTCAGAAGTTTCAGGTTCAATTGAAGTTGCTCCTGATTTAACTGTGAACCATGCTGGTTTACCTTCAAATACAAATGCAATATCAGTTATTTTATTATCAGTAGTAACATTACTTACTTCTATTGTATTTGTCATTTTTCTATTACCACCTTGATTATGACTTGTTTTAGCCCATAAGTTTGCAGATTGTTGTCCAGCATCCCCATCTCCATTATTTACTTTAACAGTAAATCCATTATCACCTCCACTAATAGCACCTTCACCAGTTTTAGCAGATAATCCAAATAATTGTTCTCTTAATGATTCATTCTCTTGCAACAATGCTTCAACTCTAGCAGTTAATGATACTCTTTGAATTGCTTCATTAATTGAGTTCTGAATTGCGTTTTGTAAATCAATTGTTGTTTCACCGATTTGTACATTTGCTATATCAGCTTGTTCTCTAGCTATATCAGCTTTTAACTTTTCATTATCAACTTCAATTTTTAGTACGTCTACTACACTTTCTAATTCAGCTATAATACTATTTAAATCACCTATTGTAAGATTAGCTTGTTCTAATTGTTTTGTTAAATCATCAATTCTAGCTAATGCCTCATTATACGTTGAACGAAGAACTGTATCAGGTAAATCAGGTGCTAAATTTGGTAGAAGTTCAAATATATCAGTATCAATTGATTTCTTTAACTCTTTTGTATTGTATTTAGGTCTTATTAATTTACCACTAATAATACCATCAGTTAAATCGGATTCTTGAAAAAGACGTATCCCACTTTGGTTAGGTGCTTGTATAGCATCTGAACCACTTACAAAGATTTTTGCAACTTGTGCTTCGTTTTTTAATCCGCTGTTTTTCATTATTTATGAAATTAAACTAAATGTGTAATCGTTATCAAAGAAATAATCAACTCCACCAATAGTAATCTTAAATTCTATATTGTACACCCTATCAACTTCCCAATTAGATAAATTCAAATTGAAATAGTTACCATCGGTATCACAACTTAATTTTGTGTAATTACTAAATGGAATAATTGTTTCACCTGAATGATAATCACATATTTGGTAGTATGATGTTGTTGGTAAAAATTTACTAATACCATATTGTGCCGTAGATGAGAATGTTTTTGTAGGATATAAATCTCTACCAACTACTCTCAACTTAGGTGTTGTATTTACTTTGTAATGCTTTTTAAAGTTTCTAATTCCAACTTTTATTTCTTCCGATGTTAGTTCAGTTAACGAACCAGTTGAAAATGATACATCATTCCATGCAATTCTAACTTTTGGTTGGTGAATAGTATTGGTTTCTTTACTAAAGAATTTTAACATACCATAATCATTTGAATCTTCCTCAGATGAATTTTCGTGCTTTACTATCAATCCTTCATTTTCAATTGAACCACTTAACCAACTTTGGAAAATTGTAGTTATATCTGCGTTTATATCTTCTGTTTTGTATGAGAATACTTGTGAACCACTTAAATTAGAATGCCAAACTCCTCCTCTACCAGCAAACGAGCCAGTTGAGTTAGTAGCAAATACAATATTACCACCTACTACGTTGTTTACCCATCTAAGTGATGAATCACCTTCTCTATAATTCCAAGTTACACCAGCGGTTTCTATTTCATCAAATCGAGTACCTTTACCCATTTCCCAACTTTGAGATACTGGATAAATTTCAATATTGAACTCTAAGGGTATTTCTTCAGATTCAGTTTCTCTCATTATAAGTTTGGCCTCTTCAAACCCTACACTACCAGCTGATAGTGATGATGAGAAGTTCATTACGTCAAATTTAAGGAGTGCTCTGGATACATCTTTGATATTACCATAGTAAACCTTACTAACCTCTAATACCTCATCTAAACCAGCGTTTTGGTCAGGTTGTTGTAAGTACACCGATGCATCTTTTGATGCTGTTAAAAAATAGTATGCCATTATCTTGCCCTTCCTTTTATATCCGAATCTGGAAATTTAATTTCGAAAACCGATGGGTCTAAAGATGGATATAAAATCTTATCTTTAATCGCCGCTTCTATATTGTATGAATTGTTTGCATATTGCCCACCACACTTATTTATAATTTTTAATTTTGGTACTGAACTAACTCCATCAACATTTGCTATAATTAATTCTAATTCAGAAATGTTAACTGTGTTATTAAATGTAAAATTATCTATATCAAAATATTCTTTTAGTTCAGATATACAATCAGATAATACTTCACTCTTATTGTAATTTTTTAATGTAATGATTTCAAACTCAAGTCCTATGTTAATAATAAAACCATCATTTATGTTTATACCATCAGTTAAAATTTTGTATTCTGAAAGATATGTTTTTAAATTTTCTTTTATTGCTCTATTTAGATTTGATAATTTTTTATTTGAATCATATCCTAATAAATAAAGATTAATAGCAAATGGATTATTCTTTTCATTATTATTAGAAGTTTTACCTAATAAGAATTTTTGAAGTTCATCTTTTATTGCTTTTCTATTTGGTTCTTCCTCTTCAGGTTTGTTAACAAATGATTCTACTAAATCAGTAAACTCATTAAGAACGTTAGGTGAAGCTAATATAGAAGCTGGTGAGTTATTATCCAACTTACCATCTGCCGTAGCGTATGCTTTTGCAATCGAACCAAATTTGGTTGGCATTGATAGAGCTCTTACTTGATAATCTTTAGCAGTTACTGCTCTATTTTGTGAACCAAAGTTAGCCAAAGCATTTTGTCTAATCTCTTCCATTGTATCACCACCCTTACCACCAGTTGCAGGAACCTCATTATCTACTGCGATAGAGTTTTTAGCTGCATTGTATAATCCTAATTGGGTATCTGAGAATTTTGTTGTATCTTCTTCATACTCTACCCCATTGATTTGAGTAATACTACCTTTCTTTACATTTGATTCTACACCACCACCAACTAAATACTTTACAGTTATAGTTGTATTAGATGGAGAGGTTCCATATGTTTTAGTTTTTAAGAAGTTCGTAGGGTCGAAAGATTCTTCTAATTTAGAAATAGAATTAGGTAATCCTAATCCAACATTTTTAAATGAAGGAATAATTGTTTCTTCACTAACTGTTGGGTCACCACTACCAAACTGAATAGTTGTTGTACTATCTGGATTTACTTGCTTAACAAATCTACGAGATGTTTTAAGTGTATTTAAAATATATGGAGTTGTTTCTTTAAATTGAAATAAATCAGGATCATTATTTTCAGTATTTGGATAATCAACAAACACCAACTCTTGTGCTAAATAAGGTACTTCATAAAATTTGTTTCCATCCGAATCTCTTACATCGTAAATATCAATAATATTAGTATCACCTAATTCAATACTTTGAAATTCTTTATATGACCCAAAAGTTTCTTCTTCAATTTTTACATCAGCTGAAATAGCTTGTACAAATTTCTTTACTAAATAAAAAGTTGCTTCTCCACTAATAGAATCAGTTTGATATATTGTTACTTCTCTATCAGACTCATCTGAAAAATCAACAACATCTTGTGTAACAAATTGTACACCATTTGTTGATTCAGCTCTCATACCTTCTTTGATTCTTAAAAAATAAGTTTCATCAAACGTATTATCAGCGCCAGTTCCAATTGATGGAACTAATTGATAAACCGAAAGTGTTGTTACTGATGGAGATGTTACTTTTGGTTTGTATCCTAAATATTGTGAAAGTGCTATTACATTTTCAATATCATCGGCATGAACCATTAATGATTCTTTTAAAGTATCATCAACATAATATGAAAGTGAATCACCAATATAAGATGCCATTTCAATGAACATCATACCTGGTGATGATTCATTAAAGTCTGAATATGTTTGTGGGAAATAAGTTTTAGCAAACTCAATAAGATTACCTCTGAATTGTGTAAAATCCTTATTAAGGTACTTTATATCTTTACCCTTATTTTTAAAGTTCTTTGATGTTTTTGTTATTGCCATATCTTATTATCCCTGTACTGTAAATGTTAGAGTTTCTAAATTAATATCTTCTCCTATTCTGAATTTAATTGAAACATTTAATTTATTGTTATCTCTTAATTCATCAGTTGATTCAATATCAATCTCCTCTGCTGTAACATAAGGTAGCCATTGTTCTAAACTTTCGTTTATAGTATCTTCTATTCTACCTTCTAAATCATCTACGTTTTGTTCAAACAATAATGATTGTAAACCACTACCAAATTGAGGTTGTAAAATACGTTCCCCCTTTTTAGTAAGTAGAAGATTTTTAATATTTGATTTAACTTGGTCTTTGGTTTGGAAAGATTGCTCGAATGTATTCTCACCAAATGTTAATGGTAAGGTAATACCAATTGCATAACTTGCAAACTCTTTGGTATCTTTTACAATTCTTCTTCCTAACTCAATTGCCATCTTTTATTACATTCCTGGTCTCCAAGGACCTTTCTTTTTATCTACCGCTTTCATTAATTGTCTATAATCTTTACTTAACAATTTATTCATTCCAGCGTTTCCAGTTTGAACTGGTTGTGTGTAACCCATATTTTGTTGGATACTTTGTGCACCCAATGTATGTGTATCATTAGTGTTAAAGTTCATAGTTCTATAATCTTCGCCACTTGTTGCTTGTCTTTGTTGTGAGTTAAAAGGTTGTGTTTGTGCCAATACCTCATTTAGTGCTGCATTCTTGCTAAATGTTTTTTGTGGTTGAACTGGTTCTTCCACAACATTTGAATCCATAAATGTTGGTTCTTTTGGTGTAATAGCTTCTTTAAGTTTTTTGTTTTCTTTCAATAACTTAGCCATTTCTTTCTTAACACCCTCTTTAACGAGTTTGGGAAGAATCACTTTGATTTCCTCCTTAACTATTATTTGTATTGCTTTTACTAATTTATCAGTGTCCATTGTATAAAATGTTTTCCTTTCTATATAAATATTTGTTTTAGGTTTTTTCGTTTTTTACTTACACTTTGTTCCACCCATTTCTAATTGTGATATAAAATCAGGTAGAATATTTTCTAAATCATCATCTAATACATCCGATGGTATGGTTGTATCAATAACATTTTGAAGTGATGTATCTCCTTGAATTAGAGATGTTCCATCAGAATCCCCACTTTCATCATTTTCATATTCTTGAATAGGTCCTAACTGAGATATAGGTTCATCATCTTCTTCTAATAACATTGCTGGTTCACTTCCATCTTCAGATGGGAAGTTTATATTTGGTATAGGAATAGCTGGTGGGATTAGATATGCTGTCCAAGCTATTACTGCTGGAGCTGGTACTGGTGATGGTGCTGATGGATATAATGATGTTGTTTGTATAAACCCACCTACTGAAAATAAATGTACAATAGCCGCAAGTATAAACATATTAACCATTATCTCTTGCTTAGATGCAGGTTTTATAGGTGGATACATAGGCCAAGTACCAACATTACTAGCTATATTTGAATTAACTGCTATGTTTTGAATTGTACCTGGTGCTGGTATAAGTGGGATTGGGAATGGGTTCATTTGAGCACCAGCCCAATATGCCTTTACACCATTTCCAAATTCATTTACCAAAGAAAAGTTTTGACCCGGTGGAGTTGCTAATCCTTTTAATAATGCTACTTTAAAAAGAGTTTCCATTATTGGTTTATTACCTCTATTGATTGATTCTTGATTTAGTAAATCCCTACCCCTCTTAACACACGCATCATATTCATCGGCCCAAATCTTTGCAACTTTATTTACATCTAAAGTGTTATAGTTTGGATTTGTTTTCCTTAGTATGTTTCTTTTGAATAATCCCCAAGACATTTTATGTAAGTGTTGAAATTGGTGAAGGTGGAATTTTTGGTAATCCTTTTTTTCTTTTTGGATTTTCTTCCAGCTTCTTTTTTCTAAATTTTGGAAGAGATGGTAATTTAGGTAATTTGATTTTAGGTAGCTTTGGTGGTTCTTTTGGCAATTCAAGTGTTTTAATAGGTATTCTTTGTGAATACCCACCAAGATCTTGAGAATTAACAACATCACCAACGTTTCCAGTAACATTAGATAGATTACTAACAACATTACCAGCTGCACTGGCTACCCCACTTACAGCACCAGTGGCTGAAGCTGCAGTAGTACCAGCAGTATCTTTTACTGAACCCAATCTTCCTTTTAAATCATTGTTTATTGCCATACTATTTTAATTGAACATTATTACTTAACATTGTATTTAGTTTACTTTTTAATGTTGTAAATTGTGCTACATTAGTTGGACCAGGTGAAGATGGACCAGCTGGTGTTAAGTATATTTGTTGTGCTATTAAATCTATCATCTCACTCAACAATTCAACCAATGTTTCACCTTTAGGAGCTGCTTCCAATGTACCATCCGTTCCTAATGCTATTGTACCATTACCAATATCAATATTAAAATCTCTATTTTTAGTATCAACAAATATGTGGTCATTGACTGTTAAATTCATTCCTCTATTACTATCTAATGAAAATTGACCATCGGTTATCATACCAATATCACCCTTACTAGCTAAAATCATTTGAGATGTTTTTGCTGAAAGGATAATTCTATCAGAATTTAATAATATTTGATTACCCCTTAATTCATTTGGATAATCGAAAAAAGATTCTTTTTTGTTTTCTACTGGTAGTGTGTATTCTAGTAAAGCGTTTCCTCCACCCAAGAATATAATATTACCATCACCATTAATATCTTCTTCTACCAATACACCATCTTCTTTCTGCCTATTTTCTGGTGATTCTCCATTTCTTAAAATTAAAGAAGGAGAAAATTCGTTATCAGTATTATTGTACGCACTAAGTCTAATTGATTGTCCAAATCTACCTTGAAATAAAGTATCTCCTTCATATAATTTAAGTTTGTGAATACCTTCTTCAATACCAAAGTAATCACCAAAACCATCAAAATCATTTACACTATTTGTGTTTGAACGAGTAATCCCAGTACTACTTACTTTAGAATAATTTTTTGATTTATTTCCAGTATCAGTTTCTTGAGTAGCTGGAAATAAACTTGATATTAAGTTTTCAGCGTTAGATGTATTTGGTGATAATCCCTTTGAAATCTGAGTATAAATGTATTCACTACCTAACTTTTGAATAAAAACAGTTTGATTTCTAAGTGGTAGTATGGTAACTGATGAATCTAATGGTCTAGCAAATATTAATTCATTATTCTGAATATCACTTACTAATCTACATTGAATAGAACCAACATCTGCTATTGTTCTTCTACCCTCTTTTATTTCAGGATGGTTTTCATCTAAAATAACAGAATATACAACAGCTATATCGCTCTGCTTTTCAAATGCATCAGCAACAGAAGAAGCTGCTTTAGCTACATTCCATAATAAGTTACCACCAAAAAAACTCATTTAACTTTCTATTTTTTGTTTTACTTCTTCTATTTCATTTTGTAAATCATCTACCCTACTAACTTCATCTTGAACTTGTTCAATCTCTGAAAGTAATTGTTCTCTTTCTTTATCAGTAAGGAAACCAGTATCTCCTTCTGATTTTTGACTTGATGCTATAATTCTTTGTGCGATAGTTGCTAACTTAACCAATTGGTCATCATTACGAACTGATGTATCAATTAAGTCTTTGATGACTGGACCTAAGATTCCCATATCACCATTGTGTCTTATCATTTTTCTGATTTCAAAGATGACTTCAGAAATATGTTTCTTTTTATTTATTTGATTATTATAGATATCCTCAAACAACCCACTAAGGTTTTTGCCTGGGAATAATTCGAAATCTGTTGACATAGTTTATTGGTATTGCGTTCAATATATAAATATCAATAAACAAAAAAGTATAGGATTACCTACCCTGTCCTCTATATGCCTTTTTGTAGTTTCTACTATTTTTAGATTTTGAGGTCTTACACTTAGAGTGAATTCCTGGTCTCTTTTTTTTAGAAGTTCCAAAACGATTTGATGTAATTACTTTTGCCATAATATATTTAGATTATACCAATAAGTATATTATACCAACCCAAACAAAAACAATCACTTATTCTTATAAAAAAATTCTAATATATCTCTTTCTAAAGTAACATCCATTACGAAGTTGTTACCATACATAATGCTGGTAAAGGTTTCTTCCTCTTCTTCTGCTATTTCAATAACATAATCTATCTCATCAAATGTTACTTTATAACTTTCACTTTTTTTGATTCTTTGTATGTTCTTATGTTCTGTTGTTCTTTCTATAACTTCCTTACCACTTATATCAGGTACATTTAAGAGTTGAGTTACACATTTAGCATAGTTTGTTTTAAGGGTATCTATAAAGAAGATATCATCCATCTTACTCATTAGATACAATCGTTGTTTTTTATCCAAACCACCCGCTTTAAAATCACCAGTGTATTGTACGATTGGTAAAGATAGTATTGCTTTTTGGGAATCTTCTTTTAATTTTTTAAAATTTACTTTAGATTTTATTTGATGTGGATGATTAATATCTTTATCACATGGTAGTGCTAAAATATCATAGAATGTATTTGTACCAAAGTGTTCTTGTATTAGAGGACTCATCGTTATTCTTTTTCAGTAGCATATTTTACACCCATAATTGTACCAACGATTGAGAATGCGTTAGTAAGGAGAATACCAAACATATTACTCCAAGTAGAACCAATGATTTGAGTATCAGTACCAGACATAAGTGCTAATCCATACATAACAGTTGTAAGAACACCAACACCAACAATTACATAAAGTGCAACTTTTACAATTGTACTGATTAATTCGAATTGGGTTTTCTTTTGCATTACTTCCAAATCTTCCAATGCTTTGTCCTTACCTTTTTCAGCTTCTTCTCTTAACTGATTGGATTCTTCCAATGCTATTTGGAGTTCTTCCATCAGTTCATCATTTTCTTTTTGTTTATTAACAAGTTCTTTATTTTGTTGTTGAACTTGTTTAGTTACCTTTAATCTTTTTCTTCTTGATTCGGAATCCTTTTCCTTACAAAGTTTTAGATACTCTTCGAACTCAGTATCACCCTCAGGCGCTTTAAGAATCTTTAAGAAGTTTCCTTCTATATAAATTCTATTCTTTTTAGCAACACCTAAAAGAACATCTCTTGTATGTTTTGTAACCTCAATCATTATAGGTTACTTATAAACTTTGAATGGAGCAGTTTGGTTTAGATATCCATCATAATCTTTTCTGAACTCTTCTAATCGAGGTTCAATATCATCTGATTTAATAATCCAAAATTGAGCACCAGCAGCTTTTGCTTTTTCAATTTCTTGATTATCATCTGATGAAGATATAATTCCGATTACACAACCATTACCATATTCGAAATTGATTTTACGAATCAACTCAATCCCATCAAAGGATGAACCGATTATATTTAAATCAACGAATACACACTCAGGTCTATCATCATCATTGTTATCAGGAAACCATTCTTTAAATTTTTTATCAGCTTCATCGGAAGAGTTAAGCGCTTCCAAAGATAAAGTGATATCTAAGATACTACAAGCATCTTCAAATACTAAGTGGAATAAATCCTCATCATCCACCAGTAAGATTGAGTTAATCATTTCATTCATTTTAAATTAATTCTTAATTTAGTGCCGTTATTTAATTTTTCGGCTGTTATTCCAAAACCATGTTCATTCAGAATTGCGATACAAATATTTAATCCCAATCCAGAACCTCCTTCTTTTTGTCCTTCTTTTCTTGTATATGGTTTGGATAACTCAATGAACTCTTCATTAGTAATCCCCCTTCCATTATCTTCCACACACATTGTTGAATTATTTTCCATATAAACTCTAATCATCTTTGTACTACTATCGTTATACTTTAATCCGTTTCTGATTAAGTTATCTATTGCCGTACAAAATAATGGTTCGTTTACCATTGTGGTTGGTAATCTCTCTATCTTAACTTGTGAAATGTAAGATGTAGAAGATAAGTAGTTTCTAAGTATCTCAGCAAGATTACACTCATTCATATCTAATTGTGCATCTTCCTTAACTAAGTTTGTAAATTCTTTTACACCCGAATATACTTTCTGAGTGTGTCTTAATCCCTCCTCTAACATTCGTAGTGGAGAACCTATTTTTAATTCTTTGATTTTTTCTTCTGATAATCTTCGCTGTAAGGATGATAATCCTCTTGGCATGTATGTGTTGATACCACTATGCATATCATGTCGGAGAATCTTTGCAGCGTGTTCTAAGTAAGAGTTTTTCTGATTAACTTCTACTTCTGCTAGGTGTTGTAATGTTGTATCGGTTGCTATCTTTAGAACTTTATCGTAACCACCCTTTATACCCTTAATAGGAGTATAGTTACCAAATAACCAACGAGATGTTCCATCCTTTGCTATTCGTTCAAATTCACCACTTATATTTTCTCCTCTTTTTAATCTCTGCCAAAACTCTCTATATTCCAAACTTTCTCCATATTGCTTTGGAACCATATTCTTATGTGACTTATGTTTTAATTCCTTTTCGGTAAACTTAAACGTATTACAAAACTTTGAATTTGCTTCTAATATGTATCCATCCATATCCAACATTACAACTAAGTTTGATTTATCAATTGCTGCTAATTGTAAATCAATATTCTTTTCTTTGAGTTTTGTACTTTTGATGAAATCATATATGACATAAGAAAATGGTGGTATAAATAGAATTATACAACCATATCCAAATTCGGCTAAAAGATAAGAAGGTTCAAACCATCTAAATATAATACAAGTTTGTACTATAAAAAAGATGAATATAATAGAACCCGCTATGCCTAAACATATTTTTGCGAACTTATTCAATTTATAAAATATCGTTCAAATTATATTATCGGGGAGATAACTGTTTGAACTTTTTGGGGTGTGAAGTAATGTAACCTATTTAGAATAAATATACACTAATATGAAAAGAACTCATCTTCATCAGAATCATCCTTTAACTCGCCATAATCTAAGTAATCATTTAACATTTTTTTCTGCTGAACTTTCATTACATTTACAACTTTAGTAATGTAGTGAGTTTTACAATCTGTCATTTCTCTGATTAAAAGATAGAGATGTTTTTTGTTAAAGTTTTCTATGTATTGACTTCTTCTAAATAATTCTAAGATAGCATCTGCTATTTGTATATCTCTCTTTTTTGTGAAAACTTTTGTTAAATTTTTATCCCAATATTCTAACATTAATTCTTTAAATTCAGAAAACTCATTTCCTTTCTCTTCATCATAGAAGTTATCTGAAGGATTCCAAGTCTCAGGCATTTGAGATAATAAATCAGTTTTCTTATATCGTTTATAGTTTGAGTTATTGGTTAAAATTAAATAGTTTTTTGCAACAATAGAAAAATAAGAAAATGCCCTACCTTTATCTTCTTGAAACATATGAATCTTTTGTATCAACATTGCAACAACTTCTTTTTTTACATCTTCCTTAGATACATCGAAGTATGAAAACTTAAATGTGTTAAGAATATTTTCTGCTAATTTTTCAAATGGAAATTTAATCCTTTCAGCATATATTTTATTCTTCTCTTTTGGGTCAGTAGATTTGTTATATTCTATAATTGCTTCTTGAGCTGCTGAACCGAAGTATATTTTGGATTTCTTTTTTCTAGGTCTTGGCATATTTTATATGTTATTTTTGTACTTTTCAATAGTATCCTTTAACTCTTTGAAAACTACACCAACTTCATCATCGGATTCGAAAGAACCTCTGATATCAATTTCTTTCATATCCTCCAACATTTTTTCTAAAGTAGCAATGGATAATTCATTTAAGTTATCCATATCGTTAGCGATTGTTTCAACCTGTCTAACTAACTGAGTACCTCTCCAAATAAAAAATATATTTGATATTGTAAGTACTCCTATGATAATGTATAATATGTAGATTAATTCCATTTAGATAATATTTTTACTAATATACGAAAAAATAATTACAAATCCAAATTATGCTTCACCTTTTTCTCCCCAGTAAGGAAAATCAATAATTTCAATTTCTCTTTCTTCTTTTATTTCTTTGTTTAAGTTTTTTATTTTTGTTAGAATTTTATTATCCAATTCTATTTGGTCTATCAATTCTTGGTCAATTAATTCATCAACTAAAGCTTCTAATATAATTTCTAATGTTGATATCTTTTGTTCTAATAAGTAAATTTTATTCATTCGTTGGTTTAAGGTGTAAGAGAACCTGTAAGCTGATTAATTGCTTCCATAAATTCTTTGAAATCTCTATCAGATTCGGTTTCGTAATTTAAACTACCAAACGCTTTCTTAACAGAATTGTGATGATAACCCATTGCATGTGCCATTCGAACACACATAATCTTATACTCATAAATATTCATATCATCAGGAACATCGAATGAAATGTTCTTAGCTTCCCTATTATGGGAACTTTCTGATTCGTAGTTTAATAATCCCATAATTATACCAATTTATATCCTTTATCTAAAAGAGGTTGTGCTTTTTTATATTTAACAAACTCCATTTCTCCTTCTGGTGATTGTAACATCACTCTTTCATTTCTACCTGGCTTCTTTTCTTTTTTAATTTCTGCACTATATCTTCTGATTGGGGATGTTACATCAATCCCATCAATTGAATCAATTAATCTTTGTGCAGTAATACATTCAAATAATCCTAAATCATTCATATACTCATCTTGATTTTCCCAATTATCCTTATCAGATGAAAATTCTACAACACCTAAATTATCAGTATCTACTTTAAATGATTTATGTCTTGCCGTTTTTCTTGTCTTTTGTTTTACACTATCTTTTTCGAAGTAAACAACCATCTCTTCTGATGTTTCAGTTACTATTGGATTTACCAAAGTTAAATCATCATAATCACCTCCAAACTTAATAGTAACTATACGTTTATCTATTCCAACATCAGATGCATTTACAGCATATTCGTTTTCTAATTTAGATATTCTTTCTTTATATTCATTTAACTCTTCGTTTGTAACAGGAGTTTTTTTAATTATTTTTACTATCATAGTACTTTTCTATTTCTTTGGTTAGGTAATCTACTGCCTCTGAACTTCCAATAAATGCTCCGTATTTTGCGTAATACTTAATCCACATATCTCTGTCAGATTCAATTTGTTCTTTTAATTGATATCTTTCTGGTAAGTGGGCTTTAATATAACTCATCTAATAAATCTTCTGGTGTTTCTCTATAAACTCTATAACTATCTTCATCGAAGTGTTCAGTCGAAACTTCAAATACAATTGAGTTATCTTCCAATGCAATTAATTGATGAGGTAATCCTCTATCAATTAAAACACTATCACCCTTTTCTAAAGTTTTACCTTCTAACTTTCCATCTTCCACATTCAACCAATTAAATTGGAATCTACCTTCTTGTACATACCAACTTTCTTTTTTCTTAATATGGTAGTGCATTGAGAATCGGTTTCTATCCTTTGTGAATACTAATAATTTTCCACAATACTCTTCATCGTTGTGAATCCATAATTCATATCCCCAATTCTTTTCTACTCTCTTAGGAGCTTTAATATCTACATCTATAATCATTCTGCGTAACTTTGTGTGTTTAACAATCCACTATATGCACATGCATTAAATTTTCCCATGTGTGGTAGGATAGCAAGTTCTTTTGCTTTTGCCTCTACCATTACATCAACATCCTCTCCATGTAGGTTTGGTAATTTGTTGATATAATCTGAATGTGCTTGTGGTTTTAATTTATCATTCTCTTCATGCAATGCTTTACTTTCAGAGTAATGAACAATGGGTTTAATATTTTTTGGCCAAGTTGAGATTGCTAACCTTAATGCCTCTGCTTCACTCAATCCACCTGTATTGAATTTGTGGTGATGATAATCAAATACAATAGGAATACCAATTCTTTCATGTATGTACATCAAATCTTTTACTGAGTACATAGATGCTTTATCATCGTTCTCAACTGTTAATCTACTTTTTACTGAATCAGATAATCTCTCAAAGTTCTCACAAAATCTATCCATAGCTGATTTCTTATCTCCATAAACACCATTACAATGAATGTTGATTTTATTGTAATAAGATTTTTCTAATCCTAACAAATCAAAAATCTTACCATGCATTTCTAAATCAGTAATTGTGTTTTCTACAACATGCGGTCTTGGTGAAACCAAAACATTAAATGGACCAGGATGTGAAGTGATTCTAATTCCATTTGTTTTTGCGTAATACCCACATGCTTCTAATATTGTTTTAATTCTAAGATAATGTGGAGATTTCTCTATTTCATATTCAGAACCCCAAGGAAACATTTCGGAAGATAATCTGAATAGGTTGATTCCATTCTCATTGTTCCATTCCAAAATCTTATATAAATCTCTAGCGTTTTGTAATCCCAATTCCGTTGCGTATTCAACACCCCTTTCTAAGAATGTTCTTTTAATCATTGAACGATTGGTAGTTACTTTTGGTTTTTGACCCGATAGAGTCATATTAATACAAGCGTATCCTAAATTCATCTTTTATATGATTTCTTATTTGTTATAAACAAATATACGAAATTATTTTTAAAAAACCAAATTATTTTTAATAAGTTTTTGAATCGAAATCAGTTGGGTAAGAACTATCCTTTTCATTTTTAACGTAAGTCAACCAATAGTTTACAGCATTTTGATTATTAATCCACCTATTTTTATCTCCCCAATTAAAGTTAGGTCTAGCGTAAAATGGTTTTTCGTTCATTACATATTGTGCTCTTCTAGAGTTTGATGCGGCTGGTTCATCTATTAATCCATCACCAGTATTATCAAACCCATCTATTTGACCATCCCCATCAATATCAATCGCTCTACGATTTGTATCTTTTGTTAGTGGTTTAGGTTCTTCAACTTCAGGTTCTGGCTCAAGTTCTATTTCTGGCTTTTTTGGTGAGAAATCTAAATCATCATTATCAAAATCCCCATTTGCTAATTCATCTTCAAAGGATGAACCTAACTCATTTTCTGAATCATATTGGTTTTTAAAATCTGCCATTTGTTCCTCAGTCCAATAACCATCATCTTCTTCTGGTTCTTCATCATATAGTTCTCTCTTACGAATTATTTTTTGTTTATCTACAATTCCCTTATCAACTTTTAATGCGTTGTTAAATGCGATTACAAGTGCAACTGCAAGAGGGTCGAATACAAATATAATAATAAGAATAAACCAGTTAATAATTTGGTCCATCGGTTTATCTAATAATCCACTAAGATATTGTAGAGGACCTAATTCAGATGATACTCCTTCTGATGATTCAACATCCAATATCTTTAACTGAATTGATTGTAATGAATCTGCAGCTACTTCCCTTTTCGCTTGAACACCTTTACGATTCTCTTCTTCAACTGATATTCTTTGTTGTGATAATCTTAATTCAGTTGTTGAGATTGTTTGTCTAAATCCAGTTGTTGATGATGTATCTCTAACTTGAATAGAACTTGCTTTAGCGTTTGAAAGTGTTGATATGTTATCTGATATTCTTTCTAATTCAGTATCATATCGTGCAACATCATCTCCCCAAAACTTTTCTTTTTGTTGTAGAAATGCTAATTGTTTTTCTTGAACACTAAATTGATTAAATGTATCTTGAAATGCTGATGTAAGAAATCCATAAATACCCAATGATGTAATGAGTATTAGAATAACTACTGCTCCACTTAGGTAGATTCTAAATGTTTTATTTATCTTTTCCCAATAGTTGTAAAGATAACCAGCAGTAATTAATTTAGCTAATTCTAAAGAACTTGCCATTATCATAACGGAAAATGCAGCTCCTGCAAATAGTTTAGATAAACCACTTACGGAGAAGAACGCTGCGTTGAATGCCACAAACAAAGCAGATAACCCCAATAATAATGTTCTAAATTTCATTTTAGCTTGAAAACGTTACTTTACTTTATTAGATTACGAGTAAGTTGTAATAACCTATCTATCTTTTTTGTTAACGTTAAGGCATTTTCTTGGTTAGCTGGTGCTTCGCCCTCTAACATTTTTTGGATTTGCTTGTTGGAATTTTCAATTCCTTCTAAGTGCGATAATGCCTTTTCTATGTATTCAAATTTCATAATAACTTTATTTGTTGATATATATAAATATCTAAAAATCAAAAAAGGGAGATTTTTTACAACCTCCCCTAACTAAACTAATACTAAAAATATTAATATTTAATCTTAACTTTTTTTGATTTTCTTTCCTCCTTTTTATCTAAAAGAATAGTTAGTAAACCATTTTCAATAGATGCTTCAGCTGAAGCTCCATCGTAATCTTTTCCTATTTTAAATCTTAGATTCACATCACTAACTACTGCATTTACTTTTTCAGCTTCTGCTTTAATTGTAATTACATCCTCAGTAACATCTAATTCCACATTTTTTGGGTTATGCCCTACAACATTGATTAGAAGTTTTTGTTTATTATCTTCATTTGTAATAGAATACTGCCCCTTTTGGTGATTAATTTGAAGTGGTTTGAATCCTTTTTCAAACACATCATCAAATATGTTGTCAATTGTATAAATCATATTTTTTATTTTTAAGTTAAACATACAATGTATATATTACCAATTTCATACCAATTGAAGTTATATGACTATTTGTCAGTTTATCTTAAAAATTAACTGAAAAATTGTCATATATACCCATCTTTTGTTTGTACTCAGAGTTTTCTATAACTGTACTCATATGGTCTGCCCAATGTAAAATCATTGGTAAGTTTGTTTTTAACTGAAAATCTTCGTTGTAAGAAATCCAATATTTCTTAGTTGCTTCATTATACAAACCATCAGCCATATGAATACCCAGTTGTTCTTTCTGAGTATATGTGATTCCATATTGATTTAATAACCAAAATGCTCTATCAGTTACATCAAAGTATTGTAACTTTGGGTTATGAGTAAAATACTCTTTTCTATTTTTTTGATGCCATTCTGATTCTTGTGGGATATAATATGGTTCTGAACCATCTCCTAATTTACCTAAATCGTGGTGGAATGCAGCAAATAATAATTCTTCATCAGTAAAGTTTACAATTCCTCCACCCTCTTCAAACATCTTTTTTAGTTTGTAAGAATTTCTAGCTACATTTAAAACATGGTCTATGTAACCACCAACATAACAACTGTGGAAGTTCAACTTACCACTCGCTGGAGCTATAGCTAATTCAGTTCCTAATTCTTCTGGGGAATACATATGGAGAAGTTTTTCTAATCGTTCTCCAGTAAAAACTTTTTTAATAGCTTCTATAAACTTATTATAGTTTTCTTCTATTTGTTTTTCAGTATAATTTCTAATCATTCTTCTATATATTTTGATGTTAATGCTCTATATAATACTTCTAATTCTTCTTCGGTTGTACAAAACCCCAATCCATCGAAATCTAATATTTCAACAAAATATTGGCTTGGCTTTAATCCCATATTTCTTAACTCCATATCATCATCAGATGAGTTAGTTACAAAACGTGCTGCATATTTATCAGTTCTTTCTTTTGGAATGGGTAGTGTCCAAAAATATGCTTTATCTAATTCATCACCATCCTCTATATCTTCTCTGTTATCTATGAAATCAGGTGTACCATTATAATCATTAGAGATATGTTTTGACCAACCTTGCCTTTTGAAGGTTTCATCAGTTAGTGGTGTTGCTTGTAACTTTACCTTTCTCATTCTAATATGATTCTGATAGTTTCTTCTATATCTTCAAATCTTGCTTTTACAATAAGTGTATCACCAACCATTTCATCTATTGGTGCAATTACTGTATTTATTTCTCCACCATCTCCACTATAAGAAAACTCATTAATAGTTGGTACAATACTTCCAGCAAATCCAGTTACATATGTAGTATCTACATCTACCCAATCACCTAATACATTTATGGTTCTTCGAATGAATACATAAGCAGTATCATTTAAAGTCCATTGATGAGATGATTCCCATTCAACTAATTGTGGATATGGTTCTTCACCATTATTTAAGAGTTTACCTGTAATTCTATGGATTGTTTGAATAGAATTATCAGTTGAGTTTAATTCTAATTTATATAAACCATCATTGGTTGTATCTAATCTACCATCTAACTCCATTGTGTAATTATCAGGTAAATCTGATAATGGGTCAGTTGTACAAGATGTGAGAAATGAGAATAATACCAATACTACAAAGAGTATTCCACAAAAAGCCAATCCGTTTATTGCAAATTTTTCTGTTTGTTCTTTTCTATTCATTATAATAAGTAATTTAAAATTGAATCCCAATCAGGGTATTCGTTTGGTTTGTTATCATTTTCCCAATCATATCCGAATCTCAATAACTCTCCACTAAACTCACCAGCACCATTTTTCAATCTATCATCGATAAGGTAATCACCCATCAACAAATCTTTTCTATGTGTTGTGAACAATCTTTTGTGGAAGATGTTATCAAAGTAATCCTCTAACCAAAATCTTTTATCAGTAAGGGATTGTGGGTTACCCCAAGGGGCAGAAGTAGCAATAAATAATTCATACTTACCACTATCATTTAATTTCTTAATAGCATCGATAGCCCCCTTAATAGGAGGTGCGATTCTAAATAAACCTTGAATGTGGTCAGGGTGAGTTTTGTATCTTTCTTCTAAATGTGGATGTTTAACGAACCAATCTTTGATTGCTTTACCGAAGTCAACGATTACTCCATCCATGTCAATGTAAACTATTTTCTTTTTTATCATATCACTCATTAGAGTACTAATATACAAAATTTATTTGAATCATGCAAGCTTTTTCTCAATTATTTTAACCATAAATTATACACATAATCATAGGGAGCATCAAGTATTTCAGCAAGTTTTGAGAACAATCTTTCTCTTACTAAACTATCGTAAACTCCGATGTATCTATAAACATCATTTGCTGTATATAGGTTGTTTAACAAACCTGTAAAGTTTGTATCATCTCTAAGTTCAATTCCCAACTCATCAGTTGGATATTCGTTTAAATAAAATTCTTTAATATTCATATCGTTTAGGGTTTAATTATACTAAATAGTTTGGTCCGTAATAACTCCAACTAGCGGTTCCATCGAAGATGTTTCCTCTACTATGTTTGGCAGGTGTTTTCCAACCAGCAGGTTTCAATAGGTCTCCTTTTTTAATTGGTGATTGTTTTAATTCACCATCTACCATAGAAATGAATCCCCAACAAGAAGTTCCATCCCATAATCTAATGTATTTTCTACCTTTATCAACTGTTAAAGGTTCGTAGGGTTTGTAGGAAAATTTCTCATCCCAATACTCTTTTCTTTCTTTATTAACTTTCTCAAGCCACAAATCAAATTTACTTTTCATATTTTAGTGTTTTAGGGTTTAACTCTTTAACTCAATTACAGTACTAACATACGAAAAAAAGTTGAGACTACCAAATGTTTTCTCAACTTTTTTTAATAAATTTTACTAAATTTTTCTATTGATATGCGCTCAATAATCTGAGTAATTCATCCAATGCTTCATGCCTATGATTATCCATTAGATTGGTGTAGTAAACAAATTGTGAATCCTTTAATTTAGGAACTTCATGTATTGCTGAATCATTAGCAAACTTTAAATCAATTTGTTGTGGGTCTCCAGTTAGAATCATTGTGGAACGTTTACCCAATCTACCTAATACCATTCCTAATTGAGATTTGGTTAGGTTTTGAAATTCATCAACTATTACAATAGAGTGTTCAAATGTTCTTCCTCTAAAGTGAGATAACGATACTAATTCAATGTGCTCATCCCTTTCCATCTTTTCTAAAATGGCTGGTTTGTTATAAACCTTTCTCATATTAGAACGAATTGGTACTAACCAAGGCTCCATCTTTTCATCCAAAGAACCAGGTAGAAATCCATTATCTTCATTTGATATGGTTGGTCTTGTTATAACTATCTTATTTACTTGCCGAGTAAAAAACATATCTAATGCTATTTGTACTGCTAATAACGTTTTTCCAGAACCAGCTTTACCTTGAATAAAATTGTAGGGGTGATAAAGTATTGCCGTTTTTGCTAACTTTTGTTCATCTGATAAAGATAAGTTAAATTTAATCTTACCTTTGGGTGGAACCTTATTAATGTTCTCTGCCATATTTTTAATTAATAGTTGTTATCTTATGCGATTTTTTAGTTAGAGAGTTTCTTTTTGGTTTAATTGTTTTTTCATAATTTACAATCTCTGCGCAAATTTCATACTTCTCCATTCGTTCACATAAATGTAATAATCGATGTAATGCTGACATGTAATCCTTCTTTTCTACTACCGCAACAATATCGTGAACAGTAAACTCAATCAATATAATTGATGATAAACTTTGTTTATGTGCGTTGATAAGAAGGGCTAGGGTTTGATACAGAAAGGCATCTCCGTAATCATACAAATACTCATTAAGTGTGGTATTATTGAGAGAGATATATTTTCTCCAATCAACATTTGCTAATGGTCGTTTCTTCATAAAACCCGAAATGTTTAAGCGTTACTATTATAAATATAAGAAAGGATGAGTTTTTAATCCATATATGTTGGTCTCCCAGTACCAGTACCAGGACTTCCACCAGTGTTACCATTCGAGCCATCACCATCAGTTGGTGGGTTACCTTGACCTGGTGTTGAACCATCATTAGGGTTTTGACCATTATTACTTAAATCAATTACCCACTCTTCATTAACAGCATCCCACTCCCAATATTTACCATTGAAAAGTACAGTCTCACCTGGCTGAACTCCTCTTCTACCAATTGGTAAGAAGGTTTTTGGGTTGGGGTCTTTTGGATTGCCATTATCATCAGTTTGTGTATCCTTTTCATTTGATGGTGAATCAGTATTAGTATCTGCTTCTTTTTCTTCTTTAGTGTATCCATCATAATCACCCAATTCATTAGTTGGTATTAATCTATCATCATAGTTTGCCGCTGGTTTGCTTACTACCCAAGTTATGTATTTAATTAATTCGTTTATATCATATGTGGGATTTGCCTCTAATACTCCGCCAGACCCTACTTGATAATTAGAATATACAAATAAGTTTTTTCTAACTTCAACTTGTCCGGATATTTCGTTTCTATTTAGATTAATACTAAGTTCTTTTGCTCTTAATTCTTCAACTTTTTCTTTTATGGGTTTTATATCAACTACCACAATGTTCTTTTCTTCTATAATATCGTTTACAGCAAATGGACTACCATCTACTCTATATTCTTTCATTAGTGTTTGAAAGAAACGAGCTGATGCATATAATTGAGGTTCGGAATCTGCTCCCTCTTTTAAACAAAGTATAAAATCAAATTCAATATCTTGGTCTAATAGTACATTTACTTTGGATAAATCGTATCTTGGGATATCTACAAAGTTTTGTGGATATTCACCATACAATCTTATTTGAGCTATCTCTGAAAAATTACCTACTCTTTGTTTTTGGACCTGTTCCTCATCTTGATTGTATATTTCTCTAATGGATATAAATTCATCATTAGATGATGTGTTCGATTCTCCTACTGGTGTTGATTGGGTTGTAACACCATCTGATACTTTTTCTGGAGGAGATGTGATTGCAGATAGGGTTTTGGATTGTTTAGCTGCAGCTGCGGCATTTCGTTTTCTCCTTTTCTCTCTTCTAGCTTTTCTTCTTTCTCTGGCTTTTTTACCGAACATTATAATTCCTTTCTATATAAATATTGGAATTTAAGAAAGATTATATTCCGTTATGTCCTTCATCGTAGAATTGAACATTTACACCAGCTTCTTCAAACATAGTCCAACTACGTTCAGCTGATTCATCCCACTTCTTACCTTCAGCACCATAACCAGCCTTTTCACAAAAAATACGAGTAATTCCAGCATTGATAATTCCTCTAGCACAATCGGAACAAGGGATACCACAACTTAGATACATCGTACACCCTTTGGTGGAAACTCCAATACGAGCTGCATTATAGATAGCGTTTCTTTCAGCATGTTCGAACCAAAAATACTTTTCAGGTCTTTCTTGTCTTTCCCTTATATTATCATCGATACCTCTTGGGAACGAATTGTAACCAGTAGATACAATCTCTTTATCTTTACCAACGATTACTGCTCCAATCTGAGTTCTCTCATCTTTGGATTTAAGTTTAACTTGGTGTGCTAAGTTTTGGAAATATACTACCCATCTCATACTCATAAATATGTAACTTATAAATTACTTTGCCCACTTATCTCTTTGGACAAGTTGAGAGATTATGCCATATACGGATAAATCCTCATAGGTATCTTGAATGTTTTCACCAACCTCATCTGGTTGTCCTTTAACAACTAACTGAAGTAATCTTTGGATTTTATCATTCTTTCTGAACCATAATCCAGTTAAAGCAACCTTCTTATCATCATCAGTTTCTAACGTTGAACCAACTGATATATTACCAGGTCCATAATTTCTTTGTTTTTTACAAAAGGTAATATACATCTCATCTAAAATCTTTTTAAATTCAGATGTTGTTTGAGGATAAGTTTTTTCACAAAACTCAACTGCTGTTTCTTTCTTTGCCATAATTATACTTTATTGTTTACCAACAAAGATACAAAAAATATTTTTAATATCCAAACGTTTTCAACTAAATTTAAAAAAAGTCAAAAAAGTTTAGATTTTTTTTACGTTTGGGGAATGTGGTGTATATCTATATATACTCACATAAGATACTCTAAGGTGATGCTATGAGTTTAAACGCATCTAAACTTCAATCAGAAACGATTGTTGGACCGAGCAAATATTCTTTTTGATTTTTCGGACACAGTGACACGGTGCAAGACAAGACAAGTGTTAAATAAAAAAATTAAAATAAAAATTTAGACAAGACAACTAAAGCACTTCATAGTTAAATTGGTCTATTCTTCTTACTACCCTATATACTCTTTGTGTCGGGTCGTTAGAATCCAATTCATCTCTTTTACTTTGCGCTTCAGCTTCGGTATCAAATTCATCTAAGGAATCTTCTGAATTTAATTTATAAACCCAAATCTGTCTTTTTGCCCAATTAGGGTCAGTTCCATTATCAACAGGAACTAATTGTTTTTGTACTGCAAATTCTTTCATAGTTGTACTCCTCTTTTTTGAAGTTCTCTTTTAATCATTTGTTTTTTCTTTTTATAGGAAGGTGTGCCATATAACTTTATCAACTCATCTGTACTCTCTCCACTTAAAGTATAATGCTTCCAAAACCATCTATTGGTCATTTTACCATTCTTATCTCTAAGATATTCTTTTGTGCTTGGTTTTAATTTTGCTGGCATTATATTAATTTATTATCTTTTAAATAGTTGAACATATCGTTTCCAATCGATTTACCTAAATCTACATCTGATTGATAATGTACTTTTGCTATTACCCTACTCTTAGCTATATCCTTACCTAACTTCAAAAACTCCCACTTATATTCAGGATATTTGTGAGCCATATAGTTTGATATTAAAATACCTTGAGCAGCATGACCAGATGGATACGATGGTGAATCCGATGTTGTATCTTCAATTTTGTTAGTATCCAATTCTATATTAAGTAGGGGTGCAAGTTTGTAAGGTCTGGGTCTATTGAAGTGATATTTTAAATCTAACACAACTCCACTAGCAGAATTTTTTAATTCTTTTACCATTTTCTCAGGGAACTTTACATCCAACTCTTTACACAATTTATTAAAAGAATCTCTTACCTTATCCATTTCATAAGAAAATTCATCATTAGTTGGAATTTGTGATAATCTGATTAACTCTGTCATTGTTCTCAATGATTCGTTTCTATAAGGTTTTAAAGTCTTATACCCATCATATTTGAATCCAGCTAAGATAGAATCAGATACTTCAGCAATACGTTTAGCATGTTTTGGTTCAACCGAATCATTATTGGTTAAATCATATATCTGTCCTATATTTTTGTAATCATATACTAACATATCTATAAATATGTTAATCTACAATAATAATAGTTTTTTTGATTTCCTCTTCAGATAAAATTAAAATTAAGTTTAATTCTCCTTTAGGTAAAGACTTTGTATAAAGTATTTTTGTGTTTAATCCTACTATTGGTGTGAACAATTCTTTTGCTATTACCGAATTGTTTAGATGAGATATAATTAACATATGTTCATCAGTAGATGATACTTCAAATGAAAACTCTTGTCCATCAACTACATTAGATATTGATTCCTCAAATATCATTTCGTATTGTGGCATAGGTTCTACAACCATCAACTCTTCTGGTTGACAAGATAATATAACGAACAATATTAATACTATATACTTTCTCATTTTATTTTATGGTCTATTTCACCCCCATTTTGTTTTACTAATTCTGATTTTGTAACTGATAGTAATCCTAATATAGATTCAAAAGTTTGTTGTGGTGAAAAGTAAATCTTATATTGTACACCACCATTTAGATTTTGAGAACCATCA
>Ga0181405_1000109_pt1 | contig 27271 bp, 28 predicted proteins | sample 28SPOviralmetaG_FD_130134 | JGI IMG/M metagenome (GOLD analysis project Ga0181405, IMG submission 130134) | Marine viral communities from the oligotrophic San Pedro Time Series (SPOT) site, San Pedro Channel, CA, USA - 28 SPOT_SRF_2011-11-29 | ecosystem: Environmental > Aquatic > Marine > Strait...
TTTGCAACAATTCTACTATGTGCAATATCTTCCCCTACTTGTTTATATTCATCTCCATGTGTTGGGTCTATACTAGCTAAGTACTCACCAATCAAATATCCTTGTATTGCATGTCCACTTGGATAACTTGGTGTTTTCATACTATCTAATTCAGTACCATTTAAATCAATATTATAAAACTCTGCAACTTGAAATGGTCTTGGACGATTATAATGATATTTCAGAGACATAATAAACTTACCACTTTCTTTTATGATTCTCCCAAGTATTTCGTTTGATACACTAAGTTCGTGTTTTTCAATTAATGGTATAAATGCTTCTTTAACATCATCACCATATTTAACAAACTCTTCATTAGGTTTTATTTTTGCTAATTCCTTAACCTCTTTTAATGTAAGGTTAGAATCATTCTCAGGTGGGGATTTTTTTGGCACCATTAAGTTTTCATCAAAAAGAGAAGTTTTCATTTTCATTCTCTTCTTATGTTTCTCTTTAACTTCTTCATTGGTCTTGTAATATCCCATTGTACGAAGTTCTAATAACTCTTTTAATTTAATCATTTTTTTCTCTTCTTCTTACCCCAACTTAGTGGGTTTATGTTAAACTCTTTTTCATAGAACTTAATCTGTTCTTCAAGAGCTAGCCGTTTCTGTGATTCTTCTTGTTCGTGTTTTGCTAACAAATCTTCTATATGAGTATCTGCCTCAACAAATTTATCTTCTAACTCGATTATTCTCATCTCTATTCTGTAATAAGAATAAACTATCATTGCACACAGAGATATGATTTGTACCAACCATTTTAAATTTAAACTGACAACCATATTATCGCCTATGACGGTTCCTTTATATGACCGGGCAGTATCTTCTTTTGATATTGCCATAATAATCTCCTATTATCTATATCGTGGTGTTTGATTAGTAGGTTGTTTTGCTTTCCACTTCTTATGTTGGTTAGCAGTACGACCTTCTTTTTTCCACTTTTCGTTTAGCTTCTGTCTTTTTTGCTTTCGCTGTTTTGCTCCACTATTTGGCATCTTATCTCCAATCCCATATTTTTAACATATTATACGATACACCAAATCCAATTACTGGTTCTGTTAATCCTGTCTTAGAATCATATATTATCCCAGCAAAAGGACCAACACTTATCTGATTTCTCGGTGGTTTTAATTTTAGGGGACTTCCTTGTCTACCACTAATTCTCACACCTTGAAATAAAGTATCTGGTACAACTGCATAATATTCACCTTTTATTTCACCTTGCTCTATGTAAGGTAAACCCATTTGTAAACTTCCATCTAATCCGAGTTCAGTTTCACTATCGGTTAATATCCCATCCTTTATTAAATATCCAGTCCTACCGAAAATTCTTAAATAATTTCCTTGTACACCGAACTCTTTTTCGAATGGTATTACCCCACTGGCATCACCTACTTTAACCTCTTGGGTCTGTGTAGGTAACTCATTAATAAGTATCTTGATACTATCAATTTCCGTTTCTAATATCTCTAACTTCTTCTTTAACGAATAGTTCTCAATACCACGAGTTTTATCATGTGTATGTAAATCAAGTAATAAATTTTCATTCTGTTTTGTTAATGTATTGACTGTATCATTTAACTCAACAATTAACTTATCCTGTCTAGCAGAATCTTCTCTCAAGAAATCCATTTCTTCTTGAGCGTAATAATAACGAATACCCACAATACATAGAATGAAGAGAATGTTTAGGAATCCACCTAATACCCACTCTCTTCTTTTTTGTGGCCAATCTTTTAATAGCATATTAACTCCTATTCAACACTATTTACAGCATCATTGATGGCTTTTCTAATTGCACCACCCAACTCAGTATTTCCAAAGTCTGCTTCTTCTTCGATTTGTAATCCAGTAGCAGTTACATTAGTTTCTATCTCACCAGTCCCACGAAATATTTTCTGTGTTCCCTCAAGATTATTGACTAAATTAACATGAAGATTAACTTGTGTTTTTTGATTTCTTCTGTTAAATAATCCAATAATACTAAATGCTTCATTTGGTTTACCAATATAAAGTACTTCTACATTAGCAGTAAAATCTGCATTATCATCTTCAACTAAACGATACCTTGTATTTTGAAATGATTCCTCAACTAATTGTTTAATACCCATAGTAACTCTACTATCAGCAACACCAATTGATTCATCGGTTTTTACGAATTGTGATACTTTCAATGTAGGCCAATCGAGGTCTTCACCAACAACAACTGGCTTTGGTAAATCTTGTGAAAAACCAAATCCCATCATTAACAATATCATAATCAGTTTTTTCATTTTCTTCTCCTTAAAAGTAAGTCCCAAATAGTATACTGAAAGATTTTCCTCTTTCACCATAGTCATTCACGACCGTGTTAAATCCAAAACTCACACCTACATTAAAGGTGAATGCCTGTCCTAATTTCCAGTCTGCGGAAATAGTTGGAAAGAACATAATTGGACTTCTCAGTAATAAATATTGAGAATCTCGATTTAATCCACCATAATATCTAAGTAATGTGTAAGATGTATAGTTTGCAAATGTAAACTTAATCATCTTTAAATCAATTGGAATCACCATACCATGTAATACTGAAAGGTTTCCAAATGTATTATCACTTACACTTCCAAAACTTGTGGTTAGTACAATAACTTCTGATTGTGGTTTAATCAGAGATTTTGCATAAGAGGTAGATACTAACCAATCCCACCCCTCAAATGTTTCAAATGCTACACCCGTACCACTTATCACTTGATTCTGCTTCTTCGAAATAAAGTTAATACCTTGTCCGTAAGTACCACTAAATCGTGTGAAGTCATCGGTGAACGAGAAATTACCATCGTACCTACTCTTACCATCAAATGATGTTCTTGTGTACACACTATTAAATGTGGTAACCCAACTACTATCCACACTTGGTGAACTTTTTATAGCATAATTTACTTGTGATGGTTGGTTACTTATATCACCTTTACTGAATTGTTCTGTAGCATTTTGTGCAAGTGCACTCGCCAAAATCTCTTCAGCAACTCTTACTGCACAAGGAAATAAATCTTCGAAATCATTATATACATTTTCTGCCCAACTTTCTAAATCACCATTGAGAACTTCTTCTAATGTAAAAAATCTTGATTTGTTATAGTAGGAAACATAGAATCCATTTCCATCTTGTTGTACCTTGTAGTTATTTCTGACAATCGTCTGATTACAAGGGTCAACATAATTATAAAAAAAACCTTGTGCAGAGAGTAAACTACAGAATAATCCTATAACTATTAATACTCTCTGCCACATTCATTCTACCAACCTCTACGGTCTATTGCTTTAATTACATTTACAACCGCAGTTTCCATTGCCTTATTTGAGGCGGAACTTAAAGAACTCTGATTCCATTCCATATTTGGATTTTTTAGGAATCCTTGACCTATTGTGGAAGCTCTTCCTTGACCACTACCAACTACATATTGTGTATTCTCATTATTGATTATTTTAACTTGAATACCAACAATAGTTTCGTTCATTGTTTGAACTTTTCCACTCTTGATATTTTCTTCTAAGTTAACAGCAAAATCATAAATAGTTACATACGCAGTATATTTGGTTTTCTCTATTTTTGCTTCGTTGGCTTTTAAATCGTTGATGATAGATAATTGTACATCTCTATCTCCCTCAACGAGATTAAATCTACCAATGTAAGAAATAACATTTGCAAGTTCTTGGTTTAACCCAAATGCAACTCGTTTATTTCCAAGTTCTGGATATTGTTCTTCAAGTTCTTTATTGAATTTAACATCCAAAATCTTTAGATTATCAACTTTAGTTATTTCAATTTCATCTAATGATTTCTGTTTCTCATACTCACCAACATATTGTTCCGTTGATACTGATGCAGCACATCCCATAAAAACCATTAACGATAATAGTAATAGTTTTTTCATTACTTTCTCCAATTATCAGATGGTTTTTTACCCCATCCATTTTTTTTATACTTGTGTTCATCTTTTGCCATTTCATATCCAATAACATAAGATGTTACACCCACAACAAAAAGAGTAACTATTCTCTTTTGTTTCTTCTTTTTCATTTGATGTTTCTTTAGATGATATCGTTTTGTACGAAACTCTCTTCTATCTTCAGAATCCATCATATGAAGTCTTTTCATCTGTTGATGTTTATACATCATAGATTGGTTTGCTATTCTTTGTTCTCGTTGTTCTTGTCTTTGAATTTCTTTATCTCGTTCTTCAGGTGTATCATATGCATCCTGTCCGAATACTTGAGAACCTACTCCAAACAAAACCACAACAATTAATAGTTTGATTAATTTACTCATTTAGCTCCTTACTTGAAATCAGACAATGGGTCTTTTAATAATTTCTCTAACCTTGAGATTTCACTTTTTAATTTATCAATCTCATTCTGTAGTTTAATTATATCACCATCGTATGATTTCACTTTTGGTGTTTTTAGTGCATCTACTTTTTCTCGTAGATATTTTAATTCTTCATCAATATTTTCAAAGTTATTGGTTACAATTTCTATATCACTTGCTTCTGCAAATCCTTGTACTACTTCTTCCAATGAATCAATGCGGCCAGTAAAACTATACCACCCAGCAATTGCGGTAGAAAGAAAAGTAACAATAGCAATAATATTGTTAATTGATACTCCGAACTTTTTTCCTTTGACTTCTTCAATAGCTTGTTCTATATCCTTTGCCATTTTATTTCTCCTTAATTAACATTCACAGCAAGAGCAATTACAACTCTCACATTCACATTGTTTACAATCACACATACTATATCTCCACATTAATAGTTAGTAACATTGAATCTTTCAATGGATGTGTATCATCACCTGATATAAATCCTAATCCAACATTATATTTATCATACTCGAATCCCATACCTATTGATGGGTAATTCAGCTGATGGTCTACATCACTATAATATCCTGCTCTGAACCAAAACATATCTTTTAAGTTATATGATATACCTTGTCCCATAGTATAGTATCCACTATAAATATTCCATTGATTATAAATATCCCAATTATTAATAGGTATTTTTACACCTACATTCAAACTTGTTGGAATCTCAATTTCATGTCCATTCATCTTAGTCATTATACCGACATTAGCAATCATAATATCCATATCTAATTTTTTCCAAAAATCATCCATGTGAATACCAACATCGAATAACATACCATCAGTTTTTTCTGTATATAAATCGTGAAAGACTACTTTACCCTCTACACCTATTGATACACTATCCAACTTATTACCCTTATAATATAAAGGTGTACCCCAACTCACTCCGAGTTTGGTGGTTGTTGGTGCAAACGAACCATTGACTGTTCCATATAAATCAGTCGATTTCTGTTCTCCGTAATCAAAGTGTAAAAGGTTAAAGCCAAAACTCTTCCATCTTACATCAATATAGTTATATCCCATATCATCTACGATATTCTTTAACCATTGTACATTTGTAAAACTTACATTGGTTGTAGTATCAAGATTGAAATGGTTTTTTGCGGGATTTCTAAACGCAAGTGATTGGTTTCCCAATGTTGTTTCTTCTGCAGATGGTGATATCGTTAATACACGATTAACCTGTCCAAATAGAGAAGTTACAAACAACAAACCTAATATTACTTTTTTCATTATCTATCCTCTTATTTAACGACCGTAAATTTATTGGCCTTAATTTTATTTCCACTCTGTAAAACAAATATATAAACACCTGGTTCTAAAGTTTGGTGTTCTTGATAAACACTAACTTCAGGTAACCAAACACTTGGTTCATTTGAAAAATCAAATGTGTGTATACCTGGTTCTACACTCTCATCTAACAATGTTCCAACATATTGTCCATTAGAGTTTAGTATGTAAAGTTTTACATCTGACAACTCTTCAACATAAAATTGGAATCTTGTATTTTCTCTAAATGGATTTGGATAGTTATAAGTTAGCTCATTCTCTTCTGGTTCTCCACCACCGAATGCCCAATATTTATTCCATACCATCACTTTACCACTCTGTCTACTCACTAATAAATCTTGACCACTTGGATTACCAGCAGCATATTTATCAACGAAGTTTACGGGTGCTTCTGTCCACTCTGCATCAGGAAAATCTGCTCTGAATAATAATGTTAGAGCATTTATCTGACTATCTATCCAATAAGTTTGTGGTGCGTTACCTGGTGAATAATCCATACCACCAAATGATACTTTCTGTTTACCTTGTATTGGTTCGTGTACATTCACATAAGTGAACCACGGCCCTGGTAAGTTTCCAGTCTTCATATCAACAAACTCTAATTCATTAGAATTAAATTCTACTTCAAACTCAAATCCAGCAACATTTACTTGTTCTGGTGTTAGAGTGAATGGTACTTCAATAATATCACCACTACGAACTCTGACTGTAGAATCTGCAGGTAATGTCATAAACACATCAGGTGTATTAAATGCAATTTTGTTTGCCCAAGTACTTGGTGGGTTACCATTACCCCAACGATAATATGTATCGCCATTTATATCAATGTATCCATCAGTACTTCCTACATCTTCAATATCGAAATCATCACCATCTGATGTTGAACCTGCTTCTTTTACTTTAGTACCACTTGCGTTTACATCTCCTGTAAAGAAGTATGCTAAACTATCAATTGTGTAATCTGGATTAACATCATTTCCATATGTAGATGAACCACCAGCAAAACCAATATCTAAGGTATCTAAACCAGTCTGAATATCATCCATCAATGGATTGATAACTTCAATCTGTCCAAATTGTAATGTAGTATCTTGGTCAAAATCATCATCTTTGAATATAGTAAACTCATATCTTTGGTTACCCCAATCTTCATAGTATCCATAAGGAAATGGTTCACCACCCTCTTTTAGTGTATCGATAGTTGCCCAACTCTGTAGTGTATCACCATTTAAGTGAACATATGTATCAATGATACCACTTGTGTATGCCCATAAGAAATATGCATCATTTAATTGGAATACATCATCTCCATCCACATCACCAATAAAGTATTCAACTGCGTTTAGTGTATCTACACCTGTAACAGATTTAAACTTATTACTTTGGAAATTAAATGCTGCAATAGCATCGTTGATGTTTGTAATTCCATATCTATCCAATGTTAATGGTGTATGTGATTCAATATCATCACTAGCATCTGGTGGATAAAATGACATACGATATTTTTGGTTTCGTGGTAACTGAATATTATAATATCCTCTATCATCTGTGTATGTAGAATCAAAATAACTTACTCCTAAGAAACCCTCACCTGGTAGCGTTTGTGCTGCAGTAGTTCCTTTATCATCAAACCAAAATGTAGATGTACCATCACCAATGACATCATCGGTTGTTGTTTCATCAGTTAAGTTTGCTTCATTATCAATATCTTCAATGTTGTACCAACTATTGTATTCATCTGGATTACTTTGGTCTAATTCAAATCTAATCTTCCAATAAGGATAAGTGTTATCATTAGTTATTGCATTATCTTGTGCATACCTAAAGTATCCCTCAACATCAACAAGTTTTGGATGTAGAGAAATATCTCCTCTTGCACCACCTTGGTCTGTTTCTTCCGTACCATAATTACCATCAATGTAAACATCGTAATCTAATAAGTAATCATCACTTATATAAGTGTAGTATCCCTCACCACCCTCATATAATGTTGGTACTCTAAAAGAACGCGGACTGAAATCATCCACAACATCTTCTATTTTAAAATTTAATTTTACTAATTGTTTTTGAACACCCTCTCCACCACCAAAAGTAAATTCATCACCATTGTGTGATACCATTGTAATTCTTAACCAATCGTATCTTGCATTAGCTTCTGATTTTTCACTATCAGCAGTTTGTAAAGAATCGATATATCCAACATCGGAATAGTGAACAACTTCATATGAATAATCAGCTCCTGCGGTAGAATCACCCTCAGTTGCTTGAGTTAACCATGAACCTTTTAATACTTCAGTATCTTCATCATCCCAATCAATTATATCGTTATCAAAAATAATATCTAATCTTAGTGCAGTAACATCAGCACCATCATCATCAAGTGTAACTTCCATAGTCATTACACTATCTCTCCAAGCATCAAAATTATTATTATACAAAGCAGGATTATCTTTATCATCTGCTAAGTAAGTTTGTAATTGATGCGTAACACTTTCTCTCCACCAATACTCTGGTGTATCATAAGTGCCAGTTTGCATAATCCTAATGACGGGTTCTTGTGGGAAGACAAAACCCAACCACATTAGGCCTATTATCAACCATCTCATCGTAGTTCCTTTTCAGTTATTTTAATCTATGTCAACTCCCACTCGATTGGTGGGTTTGGTGTAGCCTTAATTCACAATAATAAATATAATATATAAAAAAATAATGATGTGTTATACATCAAATCTTACAACAATCGAAGTATTGATATCGTTTCCTAATTTGATAGGTTTTGCCAATTTACCAACAACTAATAATTCATTATTATCATTGTATAAACCGACTGTAGTTACATATGGTTTGAACTCTGAATGTGTTACAAACCCCTCGTATCCACTTGCTTGTGTGTAAGATGTTTTGTAGCTTCCTGTCCCTGCACCTGTTGGTTGGTCTGAAGGTGCGAAGAACTTATGTATGTCCGTTGAACCCTCTGCTACATTTATACTGCCACTTAAATTTTCAGTTGCAGATTTGTTTGTGATTAAGTTAAATTCACCTGGTTCGATTGTAACCAAGTATTCGTATTCGTAAATTGTTTGTGTTGCTTTAAATTTCAATTCATGACTGGTATTACCAGCATTAATTAAAGAACCTGTATCTGTAAGTACAACTAATCCATGTGAGTAAAATGCATTACCCACTTGAGAACCACTTCCGTTAGCTACAATACCTTGTCCTCTATCAAAGGAACTTGATTTGTATGCTGCATAACTAGCAGAGTGTGCATTATCATAAATGTTACCATTACCATCATCTTTTAGATTGTAAGTAACTCCACCATGAGTTACATCTAATTCAATACTACCTGGTTTTACTTCTTCACCAAATAAATTTTGTGGTATAGTAAAAATTTTTGCATTACCATGTAACTCTCGTTTTTCTTTTTGTGTATTGTTGTTACCAAAAGTTCTATATGGTTCATCATTCTCATAATACAAGTGTTTTATACTATACCAGTTAGGTCTATCATAAAATGTACCCATACTGAACTCACTCGAACTTGGATGATATGTACCAAATGATTGAGATGCAAAACTACCTGTATTGAAATTAAATAATGAACCACTTTCAGCATTCAATCGATAGTGGCCACTTCCACTATCGTTTTGATTGAGCGTAAAGCTCTTGTGAACTTTAAATGGTCTTATTGACTTATCTGATGGGTCAATGTTCTTTAACATTCTCTACCCCTTAGAAATCAAGTTTGACTTTTATTATAGCTTCCCTTGAGTATGATTTTAGGATTGGTTTACTTAACTTAGCAACTGCTAATAGTTCATTCTCATCGTTGTAAAGACCAACTTGTGTAATAAACACTTTAGGGTCTTTAAAGAATGTAGCATTTGTAAACGCTCCATCTGAACCAGTAAAGTATGTTGGGTTAGCACTAAAGTTATAATTTTTATTTAGTACTCTACAAAAGAAATTAGTAGAACTAATATCTTCTTCTCTACGAACTTGGAAGTAGTTTGCTGCTACTATCTTATCGTAGAACTTTTCTGGATTATTATCAAACGCATCAGCACTTCTGCCTGTACTAAATCCACCATGTGAATCTAACTGAGATGCGTTAAAAACGAGGATTCCTAAATCAGGATAAAAGGAACCAAATGCACCACCAGTTTGAGATGCTGCAGCTGTTTTAATTACTCCAGTACCAGTTTCTAATGAACCACTAACAATATTAAATACTCTTCCGCCTTCATTGACAGTTGGATTATTTGTTGCACCACTATCATCAATGTATTTGAAATCGCCTAATCTCAACTCCCAATTACCTGGGTCAATCTTTTCTCTCATACGAGCTCTGTTAAATGCTACGAAGAAGAAATCTTCAGATGCACTTGGAGCACTTGTGAAAGTAAATTTCTCAGTTGATGGTGGAAGAATAACATTAGCAAATTGTCTGTAATTTGCTGCACTTTCTCTTGCACCTATTGTGAGTTTAGTAGTGTTTCCTTGTGAACCACTTCCACCAAAGTTTGCATATCCAACATCGAATTGTATCTCTGCGGTACTTGAATTGGTTTGTGGGTCTTGATGATAGATATGTAAGAATGAACCTGTTGATGGTTGTGTAGAACTCGTAAAGAATGTTTGTAGTGTTCCACTTCCACCACTAAAGATACCACTTGATACCTTTACCTTTTGGTTTTCTACCACATCGTTTTGTCTATCAAATCTTGTAAATACTGACATCTTCTACTCCTTATAATGTACTTGGGTCAGCTTTGATTGTTACCGCGATGTTGAAAGTAGCACCTGTCGATAAACCAGTGACCGTTAAGTTGGTTGAAGTATCTGTAGTTACAGAACGAGATACAAGGTTTACTGATTTACCTTGTAAGGTAATTGAACGCTTTCTTTCTTCTTCGTTCATAAATACTGGAGTAGTTGCTCCAACATTTGTTTGTAAATCTGCTATCTCTTCTTTCTGTATAAATTCTAATTCATCCAAAATTTGTGCAGCTGCAAATTGTTGTCCACCTTTTAAGAAAGGAAGTTTGAATTTCTTCTTCTTCTTTTTCTTTTGTATCACTACTGGTGTTAAGTTTGCAATAGTTGCATCATGTAATGTGAACGAATATCCTGCTTCAGCATCACTACCATTTCTCGTATTAGGTGAAATAGCTTGTGTTACACCTGGACCATTGAATGTCAAGGTTGGTGCTGGAACTTCCAAGATTGGAAGTTTCGCAGTATTTTTTGGTAGAGAAATCAATTTAAATCTCATAATTTGATTCTCATCAACAAAACTCTCTAACAAAGGCATATTTTCAATTACAGCTCCATAATAATTCGAACCATTAGGATGGGATGTATCCCATAATCTGTAATCAATTTCATCATCTGCCAATGCGAATTTTGTGATTTTGAACTCGTCTTGTCCTCTTGCCAACAATTCTCGACCTTTTTTGGTAAGAACGGCATCGACGGTTACACTTGTGTTATTTAAAAATCCCATTGTTTTTACTCCTGATTGTATTTTGAACTGAGATGGAAAATGTTGTTCTTATATAAATATAACTTCATCTAATTTTAATCCACTTTTAATTTAGAATCACCTGGTTCTTGAGTTACAAGTTTTGTAGGTGAAGTTATTGTTATTTCGACTGGTTCTTTACCATCAATAGTATTATTTTTTGTTAATAATTCTTGTTTGTAAAATAATCTAAATAGACTTGATTCGTATGCCACACTCTGATGTTCAGATGGGTGGAACGATGAACTATTTGGATTATTAATTGCTGCATCTGCTTCAGTTGCAAAGAATAATCTTTTTTCTTCGTTGTGTTCTGATATTCTTGAAGAAGAAACAAATGGTTGAAATGTTTCTTCAAATGTTAATTCAATATCTCCAATTGTTATTGATGCAGTTGCATAGGTGTTACTATACTCACTTGCTGGATTGAGTTCGTTTATTTTATTTAGTGTAGGTAATCCTAATGTACCGAGTGAACCACTTTCTGTATTGTGTAGATTTACAGCACCATTATAAGTTCTATACTCACTTGATATGGTGAATGGATGTGGTGTTGCAGAACTACTTAATCTACTTGTTAATTGTAAACCATCATCAAAGTGTCCAGCATTCTCTATGTATAGATTTTCAAACTCTGGTACATGACCTATTACTTCTTTACTTCTTTCTAAAATATTTGGTTCTATTAATAAACCTAAATTTGTGTTTGCTCTTGCAGGAACTAATTTACTTAATTGGTCAAACAAACTTCTATCAAAGAAGTTTATAATTCTCATGTAATCCCAAAAGTTATTTGACCTTGAATATTTTTTCCAATAATTACTTTGTACTCTTTCTAATCCTCTGTATGTTGGTTTGAATTGGTCTCTTGGGTCACCAATCTCATTATCAAGATTTATATCAGCTAATGAGTACATGATATCTTCATTCACCACATCAACTGGTGAGAAGTAAACCCCAAGTTTGTTACTATCTATTGGTGCAAAACTTTGTGCAGAAACTTCTTGTCTTATATTAGATGAAAGGTTACCAAGTAATTTTGATGCCTCAGTTCTAATCTTTGTTGCATTTCTTCTTGCTGGTCCAATGTTTGGTGACCTTAATTGTTCTTTATCAACCAAACTTCTAAATGAGTTACCACTAAATTCTTTAGCACTTGCACTTGCAAAATAATTTGAAGTGAAAGATTTATCATCAATTGATTCTGGTGATGATTGTAAATTTGTATTATCAGCTAGTGGTAATCTAAATATTAAGTTATCATACATAGAAGATGTTGTGTTTCCATTATATGCTTTTGGTGCTCTTACATGGTTATCAAATACACTCTGTGATAATGGTTCACTCCATAATCTGAACTCCATTAAAGAACCACTAAATCTTGTTGTATGGAATTTATCAGAACCACTTGCACCACCAATATATAAATCTCTATCTGCTACAAATGCAGTGTTTATATTACTTGTGTTTGTGGTGATACTTGATGAGTTAGCAAAAACTACTTGTTCTCTACTTGCATCATATTGTTTTGTGGTTAACTCATATGTAATATTTTGTGTAGCGGTATCTGCAGTTAAATCATTACCTGTTGCTAATTTTCTCGTTACCATAACACTCCACATATCATCATTGTAGAATGGTAATAGTGATGAAGTTATAAATGTATTTGCACTACTACCACTAATACTAAATTGTAATCTACCAAGATTATCTACTGCACCATTATCAGTTAATTCTATTGCCCACTTATCTTCTGATTCAACAATAACTTGATTCTTTGATATAGGACTTCTAAATCTAAATTCTATTGTTTCTGGTTTGATTCCACTCGTACCATCATTTTTCCATTCCGTTATCAAATATTCATCTGATTTAAAATCTAACGCGTATGTAAACTTTCTTTTTATTTCATAACTAACTCTATCATTTAAATCTGGTCCACCATATTCCCTCACTCGTAGTATTGAACTTGGTATACCATAACAATTTATCAAACCTTTCATTGCACGAATCGTACCTTTGTTCTTCAAAAAGAAAGGTAAGTTAGAAAGTATTCTTTTCCATATCTCTTCTGTAATAGCTTCACTTGGTGTTTCATTTAATGCTGCACCAGTTGAAGATTTTCCTAACAAGTATGTTGGTAGAATAACTAAATCATTTCCACTATTAACTTCGAATCCCATACTCTTAGCAACTTCCCTAACAATATCTTTTGATATACCCTCTGAAACATTTGGTACTCTTTCATTAATATCTGTAAAGTGTCTTAAGTAACTCCAAGTTTCATCAAATTGTTCACCTACCATATCCATAAAATCTAAGAACACTTCATTTTGTGTATCTTGATTTACATGAGCAGGTAATTGATTTGTTAATCTATCCATGTTTGCTCTATCATACTCTCTTGAGTAACCCACCCAAGTATTCCACCATGATGTAAAATTAGAACTTGAAGTATGATAAAGTGTAGTTGCATTATGTTTTGGCCATGATGCATCATAGAACTCACCAATCGAACTTGATGCGTAACTTGATGAGACCGTATATAAATAATTTTCATATGGTCCAAGTGAATTTATCACTTGTCTTTTCTTAGTATTAAAATCTGAAACTGCTGATGCAGATGAACTTACCTCTGCGATGGATAAAGATGCAGAAGTATATTTTTCTACTAACTCTATCTTTTTTCTAAAATTTCTTAATCTTGTTTCTGCTGAACTAAATTGTACAAAGTTTCCAAAACCATAATCTGTTTGTGAACCATCTGCAGAAAGTTTATTTGTTCTCTTATTGTAATCAATATTTAATTGTACATCAAGTAAACTACTTGAGTGAACAGAGTTCATTATATCTTCGTTTGTAGAAGTATCACTACTTAGTAAGTCATCATATTTTCTGTAATGTGTACCTCTAAAGTTTATTGGGTTTGAAGTAGAATTTAAATTAGGAACTCTAAGAAATAAATACTCTTCATCTTCTTCAACAAATGGTATTAGTTTTATTTTATCTTCATATGCTTCCATCTTCTCTTCAACAAAATAAGTCAAATCACCCACTTCTAATTCTTCAGGTAATGGTTTATAAAATTTAAAGTAACGAGCAGTTTTATCAGAAACAGAATCAAATGGTATAATACCTGGGTCTGTTTGTAATACATCGTTTGGACTATCTAAAATACTAATTGCTAAATGATAACCATGTTCAGTAACCATATAGTTATTCAATCTTGAAATTTTGTTCTTTCTGTAGTTAACATAGAACTCATCGAATAAACTATTTCTAAAATCTTCACCATTATGTTGTGATTGATTAGCACCCTCTTCATATGAAACATCTACACGAACTCTATTGTTATCAAGTACCTCTACAATAGTTGCAACATAATCAACTGGTGTAGATTCCCAAACAACTTCAGGTGGTGGTAATGGTTCATCTTCTGGTAGTTCTTTTATAACACTTATGATTTCATCATCTATTTGTGCACGAACAATATCATCAACTACTTCTCTCGTTACTGGTATGACTGGTTCATCTATTATCCACTCGTTTGTTGGTGCGACTGTACTTGGTGTTGAAGTTGCTGCTCCACCACCAGTTCCTCTATCACCAACACCATCTTGTCCATCTCCAAAATCTTCTGCTAATCTTAACATATTGATACGATGGTTTCTCATGTGTAAGAAGTGTTCCATACTTCTCCATTTACCAAGTGTAGCACTAACTACATTATCAGCATATATAGTGTGGTGTTTATCTAATATTAAATTCCAAACATCTAATGGTGATGATTTAAATTCTGTACCAACTTCATTTGCCATATACCACTTACCACGATGTTTAATCGGGTGATGGTCTGTTGTGATTAGTTTACCAATCCTAACTAACTTATCACCATATGGTCTATTATCTTTTACTACCTTTAATACTTTTGCAAAACCTTGTTCGGTTTTAACTTTCATACCTGGTTTCATCATCTTGATTGGTAAGGTACGATTGTTACTTAATTTTATTTTTGTATCACCTACAAAACAAACACTACCATAATCATCATCTCTATCTAACTCTTGCCAAGTATCATCTGGTGCAGGAACATCTGCTATCTGTTCTATAACTGGTTCAGGTTTTCCTTTAAGTGCACCATTATAAGCTTTTCTTCCAACCTTTTTTAATACTTCTTTATCAAGTATTTTATTATCTACTTGTTTTTTAACCACTATATCTTTAATAATTTCTCTTGAAACTTTATATTCAAAAGCACCAGGTATAACAATTTGTCCACCAACCATACTATCGGTAAATCCTCTTTCGTTTCTACCTACGATGAATTGTAAAACATTACCATCGGTTTTATCAAATTTTATTTTACCAGCATTTGCTACATTTTTTTTCGGTGTGTACACCATATCTTTATTGATAGATGCAAAATCTTTTTGGTAAGGAACATTGTTTAGTTTTTGTATATCAACTTTTATCTCTCTACGATTAGGTGATATTTGTTTAATTCTATATTGTAATTTTTTTGGTACAAGTTCTTTTGATTTACCCTCTGAGAGTTTTTCTTTATCTGATGAGAAGTAACGAGTACGACCATTTACCATTCGTACTTGTGCTTTACCAATGTGTATAAAACCATCATCGTTAGTTAGTACATCTTCCTTTTTACCTGCCAATCTTCTTAAGAATAAATACTTTACTTTAAATTCACCAATGGTTAATCCCATTGTACGAAGATGTGTACCTATATCTAAATCAACTAAGTTTGGTGTTGGAAACTTTACTTCCCCTGCAGGAAAGATATCATCATCTACATACTTATCTTCCATATCATAAACATATAAATGAATATAATCAGAACCATCTCTACCAAATCCACTATAGACTGTTTTTGGTGATTCTAATTCGTCTCTATCTTTATCCGTTAAACCATATTCTAACATTTACCGAACTCCACTCCGATTTCATTATAATCCACCATGTACAATCCTAATACTTTACCAACTGCCTGTGGATTAGTTTCCATAACTTCTTGTGCCATAACACCTTTATATCTTTGTGTACCCCATATGTATCTGAATCCATAAGTGTTGAATCCATTCTCTATACCAAGTGGTACGATATCTCGTTTCAATCTTTCATCACTAAATATTTTCTTTAGTGCCTTTTTAAGTTTACCACCCTTTTTCTTTTTCTTTTTCTTTGGTTTCTTTTTAACTTCTTTCTTTTCTTGGTCGGTGGATGTGGTATCGTTCAACTCAGCAATCTTTTTATTTAAAGTATTTATTGCATCAGTTAAACCATTATTTAATGTTTGAGTTCTTTCAATCTCACCATCTAATTCTTCTTGTAACGCATTAATATCTACACCAGTTTCTTCTTCTTCATTTTCTCTTGGGAAGATTTCTAAAAATTGTATATCATTCCCAAAGAACTTAACAACTCTGTCTGTTGTACCAGAGTTTTGTCTTACTTGTAATCTTACTAATTGATAATCTTCTTCAATAGATTGTCCTCGTTTTTCTGGCGATTCGTAAGATAGTAGAAAACCACTTTCATCTCTTATAGGATTAGTTGCATCAACAATAGAACCACTTATCTCCATCCTCTTTTTTTCATCTAATGCTTTTCTAAGTTGCTTTTCTTTATCGGCATCGATAATATTTTTATAGTATGGACTTTTCTTTTTAGCCGTTTTATCGAAAATGTAAGGCATTTTATCTCACCACTTTGAATGTAAAATCTTCATCATAAATCATTGAACTTTGAGCCACACCACTTCCACTAACCACTTTGATTGAGAAAGTATAGAATCGTTCTGGTTGAAATCCATCCATCCATAAGTTAAAATAATTACCTGTAGAATCACAACTAACAATTGAACCTGTACCGAATGGTATAATTACATCTTCAGTATCAGCATCTCGTACTGAATAGTATGTACCTTGTTGTAATAATTGTGAACCACTTGGTAGAGTTTTAATATTCAATGCTGCTGGTGTTGTATCAAATCCACGAGTAGGATATAATTCACGACCTGTAAATCTAAATTTTACTTTTGATTTTTCTTTGTACTCTGGTTTTAAATTATTGAAATAAATTTTTAATCTATCTAAATCATTAGAACTTAACTCAGATAAACTACCTGTATCCCAAGAACTATCATCCCACTCAACTTCTAATTTTGGTGGATAGATTGTATGTGTTTCTCTTGAGAAAAACTTTAAGTGTCCTAATGGTGTAGAATTACCCTCTGCAGAACCAGTAGATGTAGTAGGGTCAAAGACCGTAAACATACTCTCTGAAGTTACAAGGTTTTGTCGTTTTACGATGAATCCATTGTTTGGATAAATCGAACTTGAATAAAGATGGTTCTTAACCAAACCAGTAACATCCATTCTAATATCACGAGTCTCATAAACTAAATCTTGTGATGAACTAACTTGATACTCACCTAAACTTGATGTGAACCAAGTACCACCTTGTGTTAAACTACCACTTACCCATTCTGTTTTTGTAGTATCATTATCACGATACTTCCAACTTGCACCATCACTTAGTGCTGGGTCTCTATCTTTTGTACCAGTACCACCTGCCCAACTTCCACTAACTATATAAGCATACAATGATTGTTCTACCGCCAGTTCTTCTGAACTTGCATCATATAAGTTTAAATAATATTTTGCAGTACTTGGTATCACTCCACTTTGTACTGAAGATGATATGTAACCATAATTAAATTTTATTAAAATTCTTGATGCATTAATCGTAGCACCAGAAGAATTTACATGCTTCTCTACTTCTAATATCTGGTCTAAACCTGTATTAATTGATGAAGTAACATTACCCTCATATATTGTTGCATCTGTTATTGGATATTCAAAGTAATACATTATACATCTCCCACTACTCTACCCTCAATATCTGTATTAGGGAATTTAAGTTCAAATATACTTGGGTCAAGTGAAGAATATACAACTCCATCTTTTGTAGCTGATTGTACATCGTAAATATGTCCACTATACCCATCTTCTGTTTTGTATTTATTTTCTATAACAACAAGTTGCTTGTTAGGATTATCGTCTTCTGGTGGTACGACACTTGCCACACCATCTACTAATGAAATCTTGTAAGCAATATCACTTAAAATTATTGGTTGTCCAATTTGCCAATCATCAGTATTGAAATGTTTCTTAACAGCTTCAATACATTTTAGTAGTACTTCATTTTTATTAAACCCTCTTTGAGTTATAATACTGAATCGTACTCCCATGTTAACAATGTAACCATCTTTAATATTGATTGCATCTGTAACCAGTCTATATTGTGATAAATAAACTCTAAGATTTTGTTTTACCACATCGTTAAGTGCAACTAAATTTTTCTTACCATCGTAACCTAACACATACATATTTAATGCAAGTGGATTAGGTATCACACTTGTGTTTGGTTGTTTAACAATTCTACCTTGTTTCATAATGGTTTGAGTATTAACTTCTAATTGTTCATCTTGAACTAAAAATACTTTTGCAACTGCACCATATTTTTGTGGTAAGGAATAAACTCTAATAACATAATCTTCTTTTGTTACCGCACGATTCTGTGAAGCAAAATGTGCTGCAGCATTCTGTCTTACCTCTTCAGGTGATTCTCCACTACTACCACCAGTTGCTGGTTCGTTGTTTATTATTGATAAACTATCTTTCGTTTCTTTTACTTTTGTAGTATCTAAACCTGTATCATCGAGTGTTGTGGATAATGTATCAAGATTTACTACCTCACCACTAACAACATTATCTATTTGTGAACCACCATAAGTATAAGTTACAGTCAATGTAATATTACCTGGTGCTTGTCCAAATGCTTTTGTTTTTAAAAAATTACTTGGGTCAAATGATGAATCAAGTTTAGATAAACCTGTACCAAGTGAACTACCAACATTATCTGGATTAGGTATAATCTCTTCATCTGCATTTGTAGATGTTCCTGCACCAAATCTTAATTCTGTTTTACCATCACTTCTGATATATCGAGTAAAACGATTAGCAGTTTTTATCAACTTTAATAAGAAAGGTGCTGCTGATGCGTTTGCAGATACATCAGGTGAGTTTACATTATTGTTTTCTATATCTTGAAAGACTGTATCTTGTGCTAAGAAAGGAACTTCATACCAATTGTTACCATCATCATCAATTACTGATGTAACCTCGATAACATTATCTTTACTTAAAATTATTTTATCAAATTTTACAGCATCACTAAAAACAAAATCCTCAGAAGTTTTAAATCCACTTTCTAATGTTGCTTTTTTAGTTAGTGTAAAATGTGTTGGTACATCGTTTTCTGATTTAGAAACTTTATCAACTCTTGTATCGAAAGAAGATGAGAAAGCAAAGTTAACATCATCCATTAATCTAAAACTTCTACCACCCTTACTTGAAAATATACTATCTGCATTTACTTTTAATGCATAACTTAAATCTGGTTCATAATCATCACTATCTATAGTAAGAGCAGGAACCTCAAGAGTTATATCACAAATTGCAGATGATGGTGTACTTAGATTTGGTCTATATCCAAATGATTGTGCAATCTTAAAAATGTTTTTCTTTTCTTCAGCAGAATGTAATAGTGTTTCACGATATTGATTATCAACATAGTAACTCAACATATCACCAACATAAGATGCCATTTCAATAAACATCATACCTGGTGATGATTCGTTAAAATCATTGTATGCGGTTGGATAGTATGATTTCGCAAACTCAATAAGGTTCTGTCTTATTGAACTGAAATCTCTTCCAATATACTTTACTTTCTTCTTTTCTTTTTTAATATTGGTTCCGTATTCTACATCCAAAGCCATTTACTTTCTCCTAACCTGTGGTATTGAAATTAAAGGATATCTGTTCAGGTGCATCCTCATCATCCACATTCACTAAAAATTCTAAGTTTACTAACACTTGATTACTATCTGGTGTTAAGATAATATCTATAGTGTTGATTGATACATAAGGTAACCATTGTGCCAATGCCTCTTCAATTGCTGCTTCTATCCTATCTTCTAAACCCTCTTCTTGTGGTTCAAAAATTAGTGAAGTTAATTCACAACCAAATGTTGGTTGGTTAACTCTTTCACCTGGAATAGTGAGTAATAAGTTTTTTATGTTTGTGGAAACTTGTTCTCTTATTGTAGAACTTCTTGGAAAGAATCCAGCGTTACCACTTTTATATGTGAGTGGAAAAGTTAATCCAAAGAACGCATCGCTATCTTCATTGATAACTCGTACTGGTGGATTTGTTAATGTTGATACTTTTTCACTCATGGTTTATTACTTCTTTTTAAATTTATCGTGTTTCATTAAATCACTATAATCTCTTGTTAAAGCATTTAATACACTTTCAGGTACATCACCTACATTTAAATTCTTTTCTCTTAAGGTTTGTGCAGCTATCATGTTTCTTTGCTGTTCTTTATCACCACCTGCTGATAATGCATCTCCGTATCCTAATAGTTCTGATGCTCTACTCGAATCAAAACTTCCACCACCCATCGTTGGATATTCATCCATTTCTGAATCACCTTTACTCAATGCAACAGTCTCGTTTAAAACATCGTTTAATGCATCATTACCAGATACAAAATCTCTTTTTTGTCGAACAACTTTTTTGACTGGTTTTTGTTTTGGTGCTAGAGATTTGAGTGTAGAACTTTTTGCTTTCTTATACTCAGTAATAAATATCTCTTTAGCTTGTTTTTTGACCTCTATTCTTACTACTTCTCGAATTAATTTTACGAGTGCTTTTTTAGTCATAATGACCTCCTATACTATATTATATCCTACCGATACCAAAGGTGGGACTGCTGTGATTGTAAAAACAATCTGTTGATGATAAATATTAAACGCTGTTATAAACTGGTCAATTGTATCATCAATCGTTTCATTCATCTTACCTTGTGCATCAATGTATGATGATGTTATTCCTGGATTAGTTACCAATGCTCCTGCAGCAGTAGCACCACCCAACCAATAAAGTTTTAGACCTGTATCTAATGATGTTGATAATGGTACTGCTCCGTATGCACTAAAACATAATTTTAACATTGATTGTAACCCTGCTACATTTCCTGCTGCTAATGGTGCGGGTGGTGCAGTTCCTACTCCACTCACTCCAGTCTTTACACATTTATCATATGATTCAGCAATTACTTTTGCCATATCATCATTATTACTTAAACCTTGTTTGTACTCAGCTCTAAATATATCCCAACTCATTATTTCGTTTTATTTTGTGGACTCTTAATAGTACTTAATGTAGATTTTATTGATGCTAATAAACCTGCACCAGGTCCAACCACTACTGGTCCTGTCGGTGCTAACAAACCTGTTTCTATTAATGTTAGTATATCATTTAACTTTGATTCTAATGTATCACCTAACACTATTGGTTCTACTGCATCTATACCACCTATCTTTGTTATGGGTGTTTCGATAACAACTTCACCTACTGCACTTATACCTACATTCTTATTACTTGAGAACAAAATATCTCCACCATTTTTTGTGTTTAAGATTATTTTATCTGAGTTTAATAAAATTTGTTTACCCTCATATGGTGCTGTAATTAATTTACTTTCTGCACCAAGTGTTGGTTTTAATTCTTGATTAGTTACCATATAAATACTTGAAGCATCGGTATCAATCTTTTCTTCTATTGGAACTTTTGAATCACCCTCTATTGTATGTCCAACACTAATAATTACATTGGGTGAATTTTTATTTTCATTTTTTATATCACTACCGATTCTGATAGAGTTACCAAATCTACCCTCAATAGTTACATCACCCTCATTAGGTAATAGTTTTCTAGCATCATCTATCTTTTTAAAATAGTGTCCTGTCTCTATACCTGTATCATCAGAGTTAGGTAAATCATCTATATCTTTTGTTGATTTTAATGTATCCTTTTTCTTACCAACACTAATACCATGTTGTGTATTAAAATTAGGATTACCAAATAAATTTAATTGTGTTGTAAAAAATAATTGACCAAGATATCTTACACCAATAACAATCTCACCAACTACAGGTGTTATTTGAAAGTTTGGATTTAATGGTTTGTAATCAGAAAGTGAATCTATATTTTTTCCTAATTCTGAATTTACAAATCTACCCTTTACTCCACCAAGAAAACTATAATCTGGTCCACCATCTTTCTTTTGTGGAAAATATTTTTTAGTATCATCAAGATGTACTGCTACCACTTCCAATGGTTCTAACTCGTAAAATTCGTTTGGTGAATCTTCTACTTCTTTTAATAATCGTAGAATAGATTCTGTATTTTGTATACGAGATGATATTGGACCAGTTTTATTTCCTGATTTTTTTCCAATTATGTATGACATATTAGTTTACTTTTGCTGTAATATTATCGCTATGGTCTTGTAACTCATTGACTGTATTTTCAATGTTTTGCATTAATTGTTCTTTTTCTTTCTCAGATAAACCAAACTCACTATCACTATCACTACTTGCACTTGCTTGTGCTAATCGTTGTACGATGGTTGCTAGTTTAACTAATTGCTCATCATTCTTTACATTGATTTCTAAGTACTCTTTCAACATAGGAATGATTTGTACGGCCGTATCGCCATCCTTGATAAACTGAACTACTTCTTTCATTAGAACTTCTAATTGTTCTTTGTTTCGTTTAGAGTTATCATAGATGTCTTTGAACACATCTGACAGGGTTTTACCCTCAAATATTTCGAAATCGATTGCCATAATTTTGCCTGTTTTTTACCTAATAATAAATAGAAGATTTCTAAAAAAGTGTTGTATATATTTATATATCGGAAAATTTTCTAAAATATATACAATAGTTATTATATGTCGGTGAAAAATCTGACATAATTGATTAACTAACGGGAGAGTAACCATATGCAGGAAATCATAACACTCGTAAAAGGATACATAGACGACTTAGCTCAGATGATGTTATCCTTGGTCGCTATTGGTGCAATTTCTGAAGTAATATTTGGAAGTGGTATCTTCGGCGTTAATGTTATTGGTAACCTAACACAAATAATCAACACATTCGGCGAATCAGGTTTCGCTGGACTCGTCGCATTGTTGGTGTTGGTGGGTTTATTCCGTAAGTAGTACTATATCGGATACCTAAAATATGGGAGTCTTTTCCGAGGCTCCCATATTACTTTAAGATTTCCAAAGTTTTCTCAGCATTAAATCTTCCAGCTTTCGGCCAACCATTTATTGCACCATCACTTTCACCTGGTGTTTTAATCCAAAGATATGCATCACAATATTCTGAATCTGTATCCGTAGTAGGTTTATTTCCTATCTTCATTTCTTGTGGATTAAATGTTTCCCAAACTTCATTACCATTTCGTGATGTATCAATAACATAACTACAACCAAAGTGTTTAGCAATCTTATCACCATATCGTATACACTTATCTGTAGTTACGAAGTTACTTGTGTTGATACTAAACCCTTGAACCCTATTAGAATGAAACATACCCAAGTAAGTAATTGCATCAGTTCTCTTTAACCAATTAGGATGTCCTATATCAAGATAAACTACTGCATTAGTTTTGGATAGTTTTTGTATTGTGGATTTTATGAGACGAGTTCGTTTTTGTCTTTGATAATAACTCATACCCTTTCTCATATGTGGAAGTGCATCAGGTTCGATTATTACAATAGGTGAGTAATCACCAATACCCTCTACCACTTCATTAATAAAATCATGATATTGAGTTTGTGTTAATCCACCTTTTGAATGTCCACCTACATCCCTATCTGGTATAGAATATAAAACAATAACAGGTTGATAGGGATGTGCTCGTTTACACAATCTGTGTACTCTACTTGACAACCTCTTCAGTCGTTTGATAGGATTATCAACTAACCAAAAAGAATTAGGTTGTGAAGTTATCTGTTTTAACTGCGGATACTTTTCAGTATTATCTTTTCGGTAATCCCAGTCTTGGTGGTATAATTTTAACTGAACCACGAACCAGTGAACTTTGTCTCCACAGAACCTGATTGTAGGTAGTTCTTCTGTAGTTCCCAATGATGTTTCTTCATCACATTGACAACACGAGTAATGTGTTGTGTGTTGGAACCAGTCATCTCACGAATTAAAATGTATAATGCCTTCTTGTTAAAGTTCTCAATATTTTCTCTCATATCAATCAATTCAACAACTGCGTTAGCAACATCCAAGTCTTTCTTTCGTTTAAAGACTGTAGTAAGATTGTTTCTCCAATAATCAGCAAGAAGAACAATGTATTCTGATTTCATTGACTTGGTGTCAATCCCTCTCATCTCTCCGACAGGGTCTCTCTTATAATCAGTAACCTCTTCACCATCATGCTGCTTCATTCTCTTGTAGTTATTATTGTTATGTAGAATGAGATAATTCTTGGCAACAATCGAGAAATATGAGAAGGCCTTACCCTTACCCTCGGCGAACTTATGAATGTTCATATACAAGAAACTAACCACCTCATGTTTAACATCGTCCGATGGAACATCAAAGTAGTAAAATTTAAAAGTGTGAATAATATTCTCAGCCAATTTTTCAAAAGGTGTACGAATATGTTCGTTATAGATTCTCTCCCTCATATGAGGTCGTTCTTCTTTATTATGACGAATGATAGCATTCTCGGTATCTTGATTGAAATAATATCTTGGTGAACCTTTTTTTGCTTTTCTTGGCATTATATCTCCTGCTCTGTTATTGTTGTTAATTCATTTACGGCATCTTGGATACCCTCAAAGACTACTCCTATCTCATCATCCGATTCGAACTTACCCTCTGAATCTAACTCATCAAGTATTCTTTTAGTTTGTATTATTCTAGCGGAATAATTTTCAACCCAAGTTTCTAACCTCTCAACTTTTCTCATTTGATTGTAGGTAGTGAAACCTAATGTTACTGAAACTATTCCTAATATTATTTCTACTATCATTTCTTATCTCCAAACAACTCATCAAATAAATCCTTTGGTGAATCACCTGTGAGTTTAGTTTCTACTTCAGTTTTAACAGCAGCTTTAATATTGTTAACTGATTTGGCAACTTTCTTTTTACCAACCTGTCCTGCTTGTTCCCACTGGTCCCCCTCGATATATGTTGCCATCATATCTGCTTGGTGTAGTATACGAGCAATATGACCTCTCAAACCAGTCTCTGGTAAGAATGTCATTAAATACTTTTTGTTTGCTTCTTCATACATCCCATCTGTTAATTTCAAACCCATGTATTCGTTTTCTGTCATAGGGATTTGAAAGTGTTGTAAAATAAATATTGCTCTATCTGTGACGGTCATGTAAGTTAATTCAGGATTATGATTGTAAATCTTTCCTTGATTTTTTCTGTGCCATTCTGATTCATTGATTACATAATAATCATGTTCCATATCTCCAACCTTACCTAAATCATGGTGTAGGGCTGCAAAGATTAATTCTTCATTTGTGAAATTAATATCTGCTCCATTCTGTAACCATAAATCTCTTACTTGTTGAGACATCTCTACAATGTGAATGACATGTTCTACATAACCACCAACACAAGCATTGTGATAATGTTCTTTAGCACTTGCTGGTGCTAATACCATTCTATTTTCAAAATGGTCATACATTGTATTTAACTTCTCTAACCTTTCACCTGTAAATGTATCAGTAATGATACTGCGTAGTTTTAAGTAGTTATCTTGTATCTGTTGTTCTGTTAGTTGCTTCATAATGTTTCTATATCTCCAATTTTATATACCCATAATATAAGGCCAAATGACCATACGAGTCAAGTGTTTTTTTTTATTTTTTTTCATTTATTGATTTTAAATACGAACCACCTATATTCCAAAAGAGTGTCTTACCCTTTAGTGTTTCAATATTATGTTCTAACCAATACCATTGTTTCTTGTCCCAAAATTCGTTACAATCAAATGGTACTTCGTAATCTTCCATCATATCATCAAATGCATAAGGTGATTTCTCAAGTATAACATTTTTTAAATCACCTGCATGATTCTCATTTAAAATCTTTTTTGTTGATGAGAAAGCACTCATCGTTATAGAGTAAACTTTTCTTGATTCAGAATCTAGCTTCCACCAATCATCTCCATACTCTAAAAATTCTTTTATCAATCCACTTGCAGTAACTCCACTTCCTATACTCACTACAAGATTATCATATTCGTTTTCTTTTAAAACTTCTTTCATTCTCTCACCCATATAACTAATGTATGTGGGATGATTGAATGCATAAGGTAATTGTTGCCAACCATTCTCTTTTGCTTGTGTGTTTAATTTATTCTGCATGAATGCCATCATGTTTGGTCTCATAGGATGTAACTTACCACCATTACCCTCAACTCTTTCTAACAATATCTTAGGGAACCTATCTGTATTAGGATACGCAGAAATAAATTCTATACCATATTCTTTACATAATTGTGATAGTGTCCAACCTGTCCAACTTCCATAAACTGATAAGTGTGTTAACGGCTTTGATTTATCAATACTATCACTTTCTAATATTCTTCTGATACCCTCTATCTTTGACCATCGTGGAAATGTTACACCATCTCCAACTAAATCATCTCTCTTGACATCAACATTAATACCCTTAAGTGAATATGTTTCAATTGGTGTTTGTACTAAGTCCATTGTGTAAATCCATTTTCAGTGCCAGATAAAGTATCTCTCATACCTCTATGTTTGAAACCAAATATTCTTTCAAAGTTATCACCGATACAATGAAATAGTTTTTTTCTATTTCTAAAATTTAATTCTGTATCATTTAGAATTACATCTTCGATATACTCTTTGAAGTTTGTTCCTTTCTGAAATGCTCTTTTCTCTTGGTCACATACCTCATCTGGTAAGTGTCCACGAAATGCTTCAGCAAGTGGTTTCTTCCATTGGTTTCCACTATTATCTAATACTGGTTGTGTAAGGTTAGTAGTGTAATCTAAAAA